>JADMIO010603894.1_pt1 | contig 84225 bp, 72 predicted proteins | sample 8958161 | NCBI WGS metagenome assembly JADMIO01 (sample SAMN16585339, study PRJNA669376) | soil metagenome | isolation source: Crop rotation soil | place: USA: Cullars Rotation, Alabama | collected 2011 | reverse complement strand
CGGGCACCGTGCAACCCGTGCGCGCCCGCGTCTTCACGCTGCCGGACGGCTATCTGCTCGTCGGCTCCGATGTTTCCCAGCACCGCGACTTCCAGCACCGCTTCCAGCAGGCGACCTGGTGGGCCATCGGCCTCACCGCGGTGCTGGGGATGCTCATGGGACTGTGGCTGAGTCAGCGTTTGCTGGCGCGCGTGCGCGCGGTATCGATCGAATGCGAGCGTATTCTCGGCGGCGACCTCACGCGACGGCTCCCCGTCACGGGCGCAGGAGACGAGTTCGATTCGCTGGCCACGGCGGTGAACCTCGTACTGGCGCGGCTCGACGAGCAGGCCGGCGTGCTGCGGGCGACGTTCGAAAGCGCCGCACACGACTTGCGCGGTCCGCTGTTCCGATTGCGGGGCAGGCTCGACGAGCGGCAGCTCGATCCAGATGTCGACGAGCCGACGCGCGCCAGTCTCGAGCGCGCGCTGAGCGACATCGATGCGATCCAGCGCACGCTCGGCATGCTCCTGCAGATCGCGCAGGCGGAGGCCGGCACGCCGCTCGCGGAGAGCGCGAGCGTCGATCTGGCCGCGCTGGTGACGGAAATCGTTTCGCTCTATGAGCCGGCGGCGCGCGACCAGGGGCTGACGCTGTCCAGCGTGGTTTCGCCCGCCAGCGTTCATGGGAGCCGGCAACTGCTCACGCAATTGCTCGTGAATCTGCTGGAGAACGCGATCGAGCATGCGGGCCGAGGGTGCGCGGTGAACGTACACGTAGAGTCGCGCGCACGCGGCGCGCGCCTCGTCGTCGCAGACAACGGGCCGGGCATGCCGCCGCACGAAAGCGAACGCGCCCAGCGGCCATTTGTGAAACGCGCGGCGGGCAGTTCTGCGGGAAGTCATCTGGGCCTCAGCCTCGTCGCCTCGATCGCGAGGCTGCACAAGGGCGAGGTAAGACTCGAGGACAACGCGCCGGGACTGCGCGTGGTTGTCGATTTCGACTAGTTGCGCTGCGAGTTTGCGCTGCGCGCGGCGTTTGGTTTTTTTTCGGGGTTAGTGGGGCGGAGGTCGCTCGTCATCGCAGTGCAGGGCCGCCGGCCACGCGACAGGCCGGCTGGCTGGCCCTGGACGGTGGTGGTGCGTGGGGGCGCCGGGCCTACCACCCCGACACCAGGCAAACCAAGACGCACGCTCATGAGCGTTGGTCGTTGCATTCCTGCCCGGGCTCGCGGCTTACGGGCGTGTCAATCCACCTGAACTGCAGTGCGCTTGCGCACCCGGGCGCCAACCGACCTGCCGCATGTCCGTCAGCCCGAAAAGCCGCTGAACCCCTTCGGGGTTCTTTCAACTAGAGAAGAGAACGAAGGTGGCTTCGTTTGGCGCCGCGCGCGGGCGGGTGGACATGCGAGGGGTCGGTTGGCGCCCGGGTGCGAAGCGCAATGACTTCGCCGTGGTTTGCCACGCCCGCAAGCCGCGAGCTCGGGCAAGGAGTGCACCCACCAACGCTCGTGAAGTTCCATCTTGGTTTGCCTGCACGTCGGGGTGGTAGGCCCGGCGCCCCAACGCACCACCACCGCCCAGGGCCAGCCAGCCGTGCCCCTCGCGTGGCCGACCGCCCGCCCCGAACGAAGGGGTTTTGACGAAGCGGACGCCCAAGAGAAAGACATGCGGCCCTCGGAGGGCGGTGAGGGCCGCATGTGCCTGGTGGCTTCGAATGGCCCGCTCGTCAATGCATCTTGCCGGCGCGGCAGTCCTTCACGAACGTGGTGCGCTCCGTCCCGCTCAGCTTCTTCTCGTCGGCCTGCTTGTTACAGCCCTTGAGAGAGGTGGCTTTCGAGTCGCTGTGGGTCGTCGCGGTGGGAGCGTTCGCGTCGGCGGCCGATGCCACGGACGCGGCCATCAGCGAGCAGCCGAGCATCGCGGCAAGAGTCATCGTCGCGGCTAGTTTCATCAGGTTTCTCCTTGGGCCAGTGCGCTACACGTTGCAGCGGGTGACACCTTAGCCCCCGGCGGCTTTCGCCAGCCCTTCGCGGAGGTTAAGAATTCTTAACACTTCCGAGGTGCAGGAGCCGCAGTTCGTGCCGGCCTTCGTGTGGCGGCCCACGCCGTCGGCGGTGTCGAGGGAGTGTTTGCGGATCGCCGCGACGATCGTGTTCCGGCGCACGCCATGGCACGCGCAGACCAGCGGACCGGGATCCACTGCAGCCGCGGGAGCTTGGCCCGACAGCAAGGCGATGCGATCACGTGCGTCCAGCTTGGGCTTGCCGAAGAGACCGCTGATCCAGGTGCGCTCCGGAAGCTGCGGACGTGAGGAGATGTAGATGCAGGCTTCCAGTGAGTCGTCGAGGAGGCGCGCAGCGCGATACACGCCGGCGGCCGCATCGTGATAGTCGAGCACGTCGGACGGATCCGTCGCGCCGATGGCGCGCCGCGCCCACACCGCGAGATCCGTGTCGCCGCGGCGTCCTGCGAATTCGTATCGCACGAAGCCCTGGCCGCGGATCTGCGTCCACCAAGCCGCATCGGGCTGCGTGAGCGGGCGACGGCCAAGGATGAAGCCGTACCAGTCGACGCGGAACGGCTCGACACGCGCGGGCGTGTGCTTGAACTCCGGCTCGCCGGATTCGGGGTCGACCACCGGGTTCACCAATGCGCCGACGCGGCCGTCGGAAGCGTTCGTCGCACTCCAGTGGATCGGAACGAACAGCGTGCCGCGCGCGATGTCGCCGCTGGTTCGCAGGCGCGCGACCAGCGAGCCCCACTGCGTCGTCACGCGAACGAGCTCACTCTCGCGCACGCCGAGAAGCAGTGCGTCCTGCGCGTGCAGGTCGGCGAACGGCTCCGGCATGTACTCGGAAAGCCGAGGTGAGAGCCCCGTGCGCGTCATCGTATGCCATTGGTCGCGGATGCGACCCGTGTTGAGCACGAGCGGAAACTCGTCGCCGACGGCAAACGCCGGCGCTCGCGGCGGCGTGGCCGTGAAGCGCGCCCGGCCGTCGGGATGGTAGAAGCGCCCATCGGTGAACAGCCGCGCCGTGCCGGAAAATGAATCCACGCCGTGCTCGACAGCGCCGGTGGAAGTCCGATGGGATGCGGCGCCCCGAGGCGCCAGGGGTTGCAACCGTGCGCGCAAGGGCCACTGCACGGGCTCGAGTACGTCGAACTGCTCGGAGTCGAGCTGCGCGAGTGCGCCGATATCGAACGCCCGCGTGCCCTGGTTGCTCGTCGCGGAGAGCTGCGCGTGCTCGCTGAAGATTTCGTGCACCGAGGCGAAGTCGAAGGCGGCCGCGAAGCCCATGCGCTTCGCGACTTCCGCCATCGCCCACCAGTCCGGCCGTACCTCGCCGGGGGGATCGAGAAACGCACGCTGCCGAGAGATGCGCCGCTCGGAGTTCGTCACCGTGCCGTCTTTCTCGCCCCACGCCGCGGCGGGCAGGAGCACGTGCGCAAAGGCGGTGGTATCGGTCTTCTCCACCACGTCCGAAACGACCACCAGCTCACATCGGGCGAGCGCGCGGCGCACCTGCTCGGCATCCGGGAGGCTGACGAGCGGATTCGTCGCCATGATCCACACCGCCTTGACGCGCCCCGCCTCGATCGCCTGGAACAGCTCGATGGCCTTGAGTCCCGGCCGGTCCGCGAGCCCCGGGCTGCGCCAGAAGTCCTGCACGATCCGGCGGTGCCCGGCGTTCGTCAGCTCCAGATGCGCGGCGAGCATGTTCGCCATCCCGCCGACTTCGCGACCGCCCATGGCGTTGGGCTGGCCGGTGATCGAGAACGGCCCCATGCCTGGCTTGCCGATGCGGCCCGTGAGCAGGTGGCAGTTCACGATGCTGCTCACCTTGTCGGTGCCCGCCGAGGATTGATTCACGCCCATCGAGAACGCGGTGACGGCACGGGGCGTCTGCGCGAACAGCTCGTACAGCTCGGTCAGCACCTCCGTCGAAACGCCGCAGCGCTGCGCGACGGCGCCGACATCGCTCGCCGTTTCGAGCACCAGTGTCAGCGCTTGCTCAACGCCGTGCGTGTGCGCAGTCACGAAGGCCGAATCCGCGTGCCCGCGCAGATGCAGGTACGCGAGCAAGCCATTGAAGAGCCACACGTCGCTTCCAGCGCGAAGCGGCACGTGCAGATCGGCAACATCGCACGTCGGCGTACGACGCGGATCGAGCACCACGATCTTCATTTCCGGCCGCTGCTGCTTGGCGCGCAGGATGCGCTGATGCAGGATCGGGTGGCACCAGGCGCTGTTCGAGCCTACGAGCACGACGAGGTCGGCCAGCTCGAAGTCCTCGTAGCACCCCGGCACGAGGTCTTCTCCGAACGCACGGCGATGGCCGGCCACCGCCGAAGACATGCACAGGCGCGAGTTCGTATCGATGTTCGCGCTGCCGATGAAACCCTTCATCAACTTGTTCGCGACGTAGTAGTCCTCGGTCAGCAGCTGGCCGGACACGTAGAACGCGACGGCCTCGGGGCCATGCTCGCCGATGATGCGGCTGAAGCCGGAAGCGACCGTCGCCAGCGCATCGTCCCAGCTCGCGCGCTCGCCGCGGATGCTGGGATGGAGCAGGCGGCCTTCGAGGGCGAGCGTCTCGCCCAGTGCCGAGCCCTTGGAGCACAGCCGCCCGGCGTTCGCCGGATGTCGCGGGTCGCCGGCGATTTCGACGCCCGAGCTGGTCCGGCGCGCAAGCACACCACAACCGACGCCGCAGTAGGGGCACGTCGTCCGTACCGGCGCGTTCACCCCTCACCCGCCTCCGGTACCCTCTCGCCGCACCGCGGGGAGAGGGCTGGGCGAGGGGCGACCGAACAGCAGCGTATCGCGCAGCGGCCGGATGTCGCTGCCCGCGCTGATCATGTCGAAGTACCAGGACGCATCGCTCGCGTCGCCGAAGAGCACGGCGCCGCGCAGCTTGTTGTCGCGGATGACGAGCCGCTTGTAGACGCCGCGCTTCGGATCGCGCAGCACGATGGCTTCGCTCGCCGCGCCGCCGAGGAAGTCTCCGGCGGAGTAGAGGTCGACGCCTGTGACCTTCAGGTGTGTTGCGGGAAGCGTCGCGCGATAGCGTGCGGTGCCGACTTCCGCGAGATGCGCCGCGCACACCCGCGCTTGTTCCCAAAGCGGAGCGACCAGTCCGAACGTGAGATTGCGGTGCTGCACGCATTCTCCGACGGCATAGATGCTTGGGTCGTACGTTTGCATCGTGTCATCGACGAGAACTCCCCGGTCGCATCGCAGGCCCGCGTGGCGCGCGAGATCGATATTAGGGCGGACCCCTGCAGCCATCACCACGAGGTCTGCCGAAAGTCCGCTGCCATCCTCGAACAGGAGACCGGTGACCTGCCCGGCGCCTTTCACGGCCGCGGTCTGCGCGGGCATCCGGAAGCGGATGCCGCGGGCCTCCAGGGACGCGCGCAGCAATGCGGCGGCCGCCGGATCGAGCTGGCGTTCCATCAGCGAGTCGAAGCGATGGACGACGGTGACCTCCATGCCGCGCTGGCGCAGGCCGTTCGCGGCCTCGAGCCCGAGCAGTCCGCCGCCGATGACGGCCGCGCTTCGTCCCGGTTTCGCCACTTGCAACATCGCGTCGACATCGGCGAGGTCACGAAAGGTGACGACGCCCGGCAGGTCGTTGCCGGGAATCGGCAGCACGACGGGCTTCGACCCCGTGGCGAACAGCAGCCGGTCGTAGTCCAGCTGTACGCCGCACCGGGATTTCACGAGCCGGCGCCGGCGGTCCACGGCGACGACCTCGTCACCGGCATGGAGGGTCACCCCGTGCTCCGCGTACCACTCGCGCGGATGCAACATGATGTCCTCGATCCGCTTCTCGCCAGAGAGCACGGGTGAGAGGAGGATGCGGTTGTAGTTGCCGTGGGGCTCCGCGCCGAACACGGAGATGTCGTAGGCCTCGGGCGCGAGCTTCAACAGCTCCTCGACGGTGCGCATGCCCGCCATGCCGTTGCCGATGATGACCAGCCGGCGGCGACCCTTGCGCAAGGTCGATTGCCGCATCTGCGTGTTGACCCACACGCGCCCCTCACTCACGCGCGCGGCGTGGACGGCGACGGGCAGGTCGGGATCTTCGAGGCATCGCCCGGTGGCGAGGTTGTAGTGATGCTTGTAGAGCGGCGACGCGACCACCAGCTCCCCGCGTACATCGCCGACGATGCCGCGCGAGAGCACGAAGGCACCGCTCGCCGGATCGCGGTTGTCGATCGCGAATACCGCATCCTCGAAGCGGAACACGGCGACTTGGCGGCCGTCGATCAGGGCGCAGACGCCGGTGTTCGGCAGGATCTCGGCCAGGTCGCAGACGAATCGCCAGCCCTCGCGGATGTTCATGCCGGAATCCTCTGGCCGCGCTCCTGCACCCAGGTGACGTTGTCGTCCGTTGCGTCGCTGTTCACGAAGTGGCGGAAGCGTCGCAGCGTCACCGGATCCTCCACCGCTTTCTTCCATTCGCACTCATAGGTCTCGATGACGCGCGCCATGTCGGCCTCGAGCTCCGCGCCGATGCCGAGCGAGTCGTCGCAGACGACCTGCTTCAGGTAATCGAGTCCGCCTTCGAGGTTGTCGAGCCACGTCGCCGTGCGCTGCAGGCGGTCGGCGGTGCGGATGTAGAACATGAGGAATCGGTCGATGAGCCGCACGAGCGTTTCGGTGTCGAGATCCTTCGCGAGGAGATCCGCATGACGTGGCTTCATGCCTCCGTTGCCACAGACGTAGAGATTCCAGCCCTTGTCGGTCGCGATGACGCCGACGTCCTTGCCCTGCGCTTCGGCACATTCGCGCGTGCAGCCGGAGACGGCGAGCTTGATCTTGTGAGGGGCGCGCAGCCCGCGATAGCGGTGCTCGATGTCGATGGCGAGCTTCACGCTGTCCTGCACGCCGTAGCGGCACCAGGTCGAGCCGACGCAGGACTTCACCGTCCGCATGGCCTTGCCATACGCGTGGCCGGACTCGAAGCCTTCCGCGATGAGATCGCGCCAGATCAGCGGCAACTCGTGCACCCGCGCGCCGAGCAGGTCGATGCGCTGCCCTCCCGTGATCTTGGTGTACAGATTGTATTTCTGCGCAATCACACCGATGGCGATCAGCTTCTCGGGCGTGATCTCGCCGCCCGGAATGCGCGGAATGACGGAGTAGGTGCCGTCCTTCTGCATGTTGGCGAGGAAGTAGTCGTTGGTGTCCTGTAGCGGTGCCTTGTCCCGCGCGAGCACGAAGTCGTTCCAGCACGAGGCCAGGATGGAGCCGAGCGCGGGCTTGCAGATGTCGCACCCGCGGCCGCGCCCGTGTTTCGCAAGCGCCGCCTCGAAGCTGCGCAGCTCCCCGACGCGCACGAGATGAAAGAGCTGCTGCCGCGAGAACGGGAAGTGCTCGCAAAGGTGGTTGCTCACGGCAACGCCCTTGCGCGCCAGCTCTTTCTTCAGGAGTTGCGTGACGAGCGGCGCGCAGCCGCCGCACGAAGTTGCGGCTTTCGTGGCGGACTTCAGCGCACCAGCCGTCGTGCAGCCGCTTTCGATGGCGGCGCAGATTGCGCCCTTGGTGACGTTGTTGCACTGGCAGATCTGCGCGGTATCCGGCAGCTCTGCCTGCGCGACGGACGGAGCGCCGGTGCGCATCGGAACGAGCAGCTCTTCAGGCTGCTCGGGCAGCGAGATGCCGTTCAGCATCATTTGCAGCCACGTTCCGTAGTCTCCGGCGTCACCGACGAGCACACCACCCAGGACACGCTTGCCGTCCTCGCTCACGACGAGCTTCTTGTACAGCTGCTTGCGTTCGTCGACGAAGGCGTAGGCGCGCGAACCCGGAGTCGCGCAGTGCGCGTCACCAAGCGAGGCGACATCGACGCCAAGCAGCTTGAGCTTCGTGCTCATGTCGGCGCCGCGGAACGCCGCGTCCGCTTCGCCCGCGAGCTGGCGCGCGGCGACCTGCGCCATCTGGTAACCCGGTGCGACCAGGCCGAACAGACGGCCGCCCCACAGTGCGCATTCGCCGATCGCGTAGATATCGGCGTCGGAGGTGCGGCACGCATCGTCGATCACGATTCCGCCGCGCGCACCGACTTCGAGCCCCGCAGCACGCGCCAGTTCATCGCGCGGGCGGATTCCGGCGGAGAACACGATCAGGTCCGCATCCAGCGCCGAGCCGTCGTTGAACTCGAGACGCTGCCGTGCAGTCTCGCCCGGCACGATGGTCTTGGTGTTCTTGCCCGTGTGCACGTGCACGCCGAAGGCTTCGATCTTCCGGCGCAGCATGGCGCCTCCGCCGTCGTCGACCTGCAACGCCATCAGTCGCGGCGCGAATTCGACCACGTGTGTCTGGAGTCCGAGATCGCTTAGCGCCTTGGCGGCTTCCAGCCCCAACAGGCCGCCGCCGATCACGGCGCCGACCTTCGCGCCGCAGGAGGCCGCTCGGATGCCCTCGAGATCCTCGATCGTGCGGTAGACGTGACATCCCGGCTGGTCGCGCCCCGGCACCGGCGGCACGAAGGGATACGAGCCCGTCGCGAGGATCAGCTTGTCGTAGGCGAGCGTGTCACCGTCCGCAAGGGTGACGCGGCGTGCTTCGCGGTCGATCGCCGTCGCTTTCGCGCCGACGCGCAGGGCGATGTCGTGCTTCGCCATGAAGCCGGCGGGGACGACGGACAGATCCTCCGCGCTCTTGCCGGAGAAGAACGAGGTGAGCTGCACGCGGTCGTACGCGGCACGTGGCTCCTCGCACAGCACCGTGATGCCGAACGACGGCGTCCGCTCGACGAGGGCTTCGAGGAATCGCTGGCCGACCATGCCGTGACCGATCACGACCAGCTGCAATCGAGCGTCCATCCGTTGCGTTCTCCGTAGCCCATAAAAAAACGCCGCCAGCTACGTGCCGCATTGAGGGAATGCGGACGTAATTGGCGGCGTTGCCTGCAGACCCTTGGCCGGGTCCTTGGTGAAGGAGGTTGCAATGCCTGTGCCACGGCGGGCGCGGAACAGATCGCCCGTGCGGTCAAATACTTACGTTGATCGGCAGGGCAGCGCGCGGGCACTGGCCGCGCCGATTGAGAGCACTCGTCGCGAACGCTGCACGATCATCGTGCACCTCTCTGGCTCCGCTACTGCGACGCGAGCAGAATCGCGCGACATGAATGCCAAGGCAGGGATGGCGATCGCGATGCTGCTGGCGGGTGTCGCCGTTGTGCCGTGCTACGCGCAGGACGCCGTGGACGGTTTCCAGTCCCGCACGTTCAACGCCGCCAACGGCACGACACTGCGCTACCGCCTCTTCGTTCCGGATGCCGCGGTGCGGGTTCGGGCGCTCCCGCTGATCGTCTTTCTCCATGGCAGCGGCGGTTCCGGAACCGATAATCTCAAGCAAATCTCTGGCGGCAGCCGCCAGGGCACGCACCTCTGGACGACACGCCAGCTGCAGAACCGGTTTCCGAGCTTCGTCGTGGCGCCGCAGATCCCGACCACGATCGAGTGGCCTGCGGCGAGCGACAAGGTCCTCGAGCTGCTGACGAGCCTTGCAGGCGAATTCACGATCGATGCGGATCGCGTCTACCTGGTCGGTCAGTCGATGGGCGGATACGGCGCGTGGGACCTCATCACCCGCCATCCTCAGGTATTCGCCGCCGCAATCCCGCTTTGCGGCGGGGGTGACGTGGAGAAAATCGCCGCCGCGCGCGCCGTCCCGGTGTGGGCGTTTCACGGCGCCAGGGACGAGACTGTCCCAGTGGAGCGTTCACGCGAAATGGTCCGCGCGCTCCGAGCCGCGGGCGGCACGGTCAAATACACCGAGTACCTCGATGTCGGCCACGTCGTTTGGACGCGAGCCTTTTCCGAACCCACGTTGCCCGAGTGGTTGTTCGCCCAGCGCCGCGGGCGGCCTTAGCGGCAGATCTCCTCGAGCTCCTTGCGAGGCTTCACCGGCAGCGGCGGATACTTCAGGCCGCGCTTGTCCATATGTTGCTCGACGAGCGTACCGGTCTGGACGTGTGCGTACTGCGGATCGCCGGCATAAACGGCATCGCGCTGCACTTCATCCAGGGGTGCCAGCTCGAATCCCTGCTCCTTCAGCAGATCGAAGAGCGAGGGCAGGATCGTCTCGCTGAAGGCGCCGAGATGCAGGAGCAGCACGTGGTCGATCTCGCGGCCGTAGACGAGCGTCGCCATCTCACGGTTGCCACGCAGAAAGCCGGCCGCGGTGTCGAGGTAACTCCGTTTCAGCCACGAAATCGACGCCGCATCCCGCTTGTCGGCGCAGCGCGCATACGCGCTGTTCCACATGTAGTCCTCGTAGTCGAGCGTCACCTGCGCGATGCGATAGCCGCGGGCTGCCAGTGCCGCGCGCACCGAGTCGCGTTTCTCGAGCGTCTCGCCTTCGTGCAGGTAGGGATAGCGAAACCAACGCCACGCGTCCGAGGGGCCCAGAAGCATCAGCACCGGCTCGTTGAGCGCCACATCGCGCATGAAGGCATCGACCGTGTTGGTGCTCAAGTCGATATGCGAATAGGTGTGGTTGGCGAGTCGCTGCCCGCCCTCGACCCACAACCGCAACGCCTGCGCGCCAGCGGGATTGCCTTCGAGTTTGCGCGCGTTGATGAAGCCGTAGATCGGCGGTGCCCTGTGCGCTGTGAAGATCGGCAACACCGCGCGCACGATGTCCGCTTCCGTCACGCCCGCAGGCAAGGCGCCGTTCAGGGGCAGATCGTCGAACGTGAGCGCCACTTTCTCGCCGAAGGCCAGCGCCGGCAGCAGGGTGAGCAGGGCACCGAGTGCCCGCAGCGAGAGGATTCGCATCCGACCTCCAGGCACGGTACCTGGCGGATCGTAGCATCCCGTTACCAGATGAACTCCACCTGCGCCCAGACCTTCTTTGTGTCGGTGGCGAAACGCTCTGCGCGATAGTCGGCGTACTTCAGCGTGCCACTGAGTCGATGCCACTTCGCCTGGACCTGGAGGTTCAGTTCCTTGCCGTACTCGAGCGCGCCGCGCTCGGCTTCGAACCGGTGATATGCCGCGGTGGCGGAGAGTGAATCGAGAATGCCGGCGCCTCGGGTCGCGTAGCCGAGCGTGGCGTAGCGGTCGTCGATGCCATTCGGCGGAGTGTTGAGGAACTTGTCCGCCCAGCCCTGGAACTTGTGCAAGGTCGCAAGCGGCGTGGCGAAGCCTTTCACGCCGTCGCCTTCCAGGATCTCGACCCCCACGCCGAGGCTCCACTGCCGGAGGGTGCCGGTGAGCTCAGCGGCGTAGAAATCGTCCGAGTAGTCGAGCGGATTGTTCGCGCGATCTTCCTGGCTTGCCCACGACGTCGAATAGGCTACTTTCACGCGCCGCACGACGCGTTCGCCGGCGAAGCGCGCGCCGAGGGTCCGTGAGGAATCCGCCGGGGCTTCCGCGAAATCCAGCAGGTAGGCGAACCCCGTCAGCTTGCCGGCAGGCAGCTGATACGCGACGTTCGCGACGTAGTTGTCGCCTTCGTAGTCACCGACTGGCGAGTCGTTCCCGAACACCCGGTTGATGCGCCCCAGGTACGCGACGTCCAGCGTGAGATTCGCGATGGACTTGTTCGTGACGCGCACGGCGTCGAAGGTCTGTTCGTTCTGGCGCCAGCCGACGTTCGCCACGAAGCGCTGGTCGTCGAGCACGATGCGCTGCCTTCCAAGCACCAGTGTCGTGCCTGGAATCGATGCATTGGTGAGCTGCAGGCGGTTGATCTCGTAGGTCTTCGGATCGGCGACCACCGGGTAGGCCGTGTGGCCGTTGGTAGTGCTGTTGTAGTGCGCGCCGAATGTCCACAGCAGATCGCCTTCGGCGAGGAACGACGTGTTCCACGCCTTGCCGGTCTCGAATCCGACTCGGCCGCGCAGCGTGTTGGCCGTGGCGTCGCGGGCCATGCCGTCCTGATCGACGCTCTCCGTGCGCAGGCGCATGTCGATGATCGGCTTCGATTCGCGCAAGGCGTTTCGTGCCGGGCCGAGCCATTGCGCGTGCGCTTGCACCGAGCCGAATGCGAGGACGAGGACCAGACCCAGGCGTTTCATGCGGCAACCACTCCCTTGTGTTCGTGTTCTTCGAGAAAGGTCATCAGTTCTTCACGGTAGGCGTAGTAATCGGAGTGCTCGAGCAGTGCTTTACGCGTGCGCGGCCGCGGCAGATCCACGTGCATGACGTTGCCGACCCGCGCGTGCGGACCGTTGGTCATCATCACCACGCGATCCGCGAGCAGGATCGCTTCGTCCACATCGTGCGTGACGCAGATGGCCGTGACGCGAGTGCGCTGCCAGATCTCCATCAGCACTTCCTGCAGCTCCCAGCGCGTGAGTGCGTCGAGCATTCCGAAGGGCTCATCGAGCAGCAGCAGCTTCGGGGAGAGCGCGAAGGCGCGCGCCAGACCGACCCGCTGCTTCATTCCGTTCGACAGTTCGCTCGCGCGCCGGTCCAACGCATCGGACAGACCCACCCTCGCGAGGTAGTACTCCGTGATGTCGCGGCGTTCGCCGGAGGAAGCATGGGGATAGACACGGTCGACTCCCACCGCAACGTTCTCTCGCGCGGTGAGCCAGGGGAGCAGATTGGGCGCCTGGAACACCACGCCGCGATCCGGTCCGGCCGCGACGACTTCGCGGCCGTCGAGCGTGATGCCGCCATCGGTGACGCCGGTGAGGCCCGCAACCATCGACAGCACCGTGGACTTGCCGCAGCCGGAGTGGCCGATGAGCGAGATGAACTCGCCCTTCTTCACGTCCAGCGCAAACTTGTCGACCACGGTGAGCGACCCCTTCGGCGTGGCGAACGTCTTGGTGACGTCGTAGAACTCCACGAACTTGTTCACGTTCGCGGCGACCTTCGTGCGCGTCGCGGAGCGCACGGCCTTGGGCACGAAGTCGCTCGAGGTGATGGGAATGACGTCCGGCAGTCTCACGGCGGATTCCTCGTCGGCACCGCGGTGCAGGCCCGCGTCGAGCAGGTACTCCGTGATCCGCGCGCGCAATTGGCGGAACGCGGGATCGTGGTTCAGCTCGCGCCGGTCCCGCGGCCGCTCGATGTCCACGCGGAATTCCTGCCCGAGCGTCGCCCGCGGCGCCGGCGTGAGCGGGATGATCCGATCCGCCAGCAGCAGGGCCTCATCCACGTCGTTCGTCACCAGCACGACCGTCTTGCGCTCGCGGCGCCACAGCGCCTCGATCTCGTCCTGCAGCTTCGCGCGCGTGAGCGCATCGAGCGCACCCAAGGGCTCGTCGAGCAGCAGGATGCGCGGATTCATCGCGAGCGCTCGTGCCACCGCGACCCGCTGCCGCATGCCTCCGGAGAGCTCCGCCGGCCGGCGATCGATCGCGTGCGCGAGGCCGACCCTTTCGATCTTGCTGCGAACGTGTGCGCGACGCTCCGCCTTCGTCCATTTCGGGAAGGCGGCATCGACCGCGAGCGCGACGTTGCCCTCCACGGAGAGCCACGGCATCAGCGAGTAGCTCTGGAACACCACGCCGCGATCCGTCCCGGCGCCGGTGATCACCCGGCCGTCGAGACGGATCTCGCCGGAATCCGGCGTGAGCAAGCCGGCGAGGGTGGCGATGAGCGTCGTCTTGCCGCTGCCCGAGAAGCCGACGATCGCGACGAATTCGCCTTCCTCGATGGCGAGGTTCACCTCGTGCAGCACCGGATCGGTGCCGCCGTAGCCCATGGAAACGTTCTCCAGCTCGAGGTACGCCATGGTTCAGCGCCTCGCCCCGAAGGTGCACAGGCCCTGGATCGTGTACATCACCCGATCGAGCAGGAAGCCGATGAACCCGATCGTGAAGACCGCGACCATGATGCGCGCGAGCGATCCGGAACTGCCGTTCTGGAACTCGTCCCAGACGAACTTTCCGAGGCCCGGGTTCTGCGCGAGCATTTCGGCGGCGATCAGCACCATCCAGCCCACGCCCAGCGAGAGGCGCAGGCCCGTGAAGATCAGCGGCAACGACGCCGGCAGCACGAGCTTGAACAGCTTGGTGCTCCAGCCGAGGTTGAGCACCTTCGCGACATTCATCAGCTCGCGGTCGATCGAGGAGACCCCGAGCGCGGTATTGATCACCGTCGGCCACAGCGAACACAGCGTGACGGTGATCGCCGAGTTCACGAACGACTTCTCGAACACCGGCGAGTCGGAGACGTACACCGCGCTCACGATCATCGTCACGATCGGCAGCCACGCGAGCGGCGACACCGGCTTGAAGACCTGGATCAGCGGATTGAGCGCCGAGTTGATGGTCGCCGACAGGCCGCACAGGATGCCGATGGGCACGGCGATCAGCGTCGCCAGCAGGAACCCCGCGAACACCGTCTTCAGGCTCGTGAAGATCTGATCGATGAAGGTGGGCTTGCCGGTGTAGGGGCGCACGGGAATCTCCGCCGTCGGATCCGCCGCAAGCCGCTCCGCGATGCGCTTGCGCTGCCGCTCGTGGAACGCGTCGGCCTTCGCGCGCTCCGCGACGTGATCCGACCACAGGCTGCCGGCCTGCTCGAGCACTGCCGCCGGCCCCGGAATCTGACCCAGGCTCGTCTCGATGCCGTCGGCGAGACGGCTCCACAGGAAGATGAAGACGAGGATGGAGCACAGCGGCACGCCGACTCTCTGCCAGAAGGCCTTCAGCGGAAAGCGCGGTGGTGCGGGCGGCGTGCCGCGGGCGGACACCGGCGGTGAACGGTCGCGCGGCTGGGACGAGGCGCCGGCCAGCGCGCCGTGCTGCGGTACCGGCGCGACCGCCGGCTTCGGCACCGTGCTACCGCGCGGTGAGGACATTGCCGCTCTCCACTTTCTGGTTGCCCTTGAGGCCGATGCCGAGCTTCTCGATGTAGGCGTTGGGCTGGCGGCCGTCGAACTCGACGCCGTCGATGAATTCCTTCACCGGCGGGCGGTAGCCGTCGGAATCCCACGGCACGTCTTCCTTCTTCAGCTTGCCTTCGGCGACCAGTGCCTTCGCAGCGAGGAGGTACACGTCCGGCCGGTACACCGACTTCGCGGTGTTGCGATACCAGTCGTCCGTCTGGCTCTCCGGAATCTGGCCCCAGCGACGCATCTGCGTGAGGTACCAGACGGCGTCGCTGTAGTAGGGATACGTTGCGAAGTGGCGGAAGAACACATTGAAATCGGGCACGGGGCGCTTGTCGCCGCGGCCGTACTCGAAGGTGCCGGTCATGCTGTTCGCGATGACGCGAACGTCCGCGCCGACATATTCGGAGCGCGACAGGATCTGCGCCGCCTCCCTGCGGTTCGCGCCGTTGTTCGCGTCCAGCCACATGCCGGCGCGGATCAGCGCCTTCACCAGCGCGACGTGCGTGTTCGGATTCTTCTCCGCCCAGGCCTTCTTCACGCCGAAGACCTTCTCGGGATTGTTCCGCCAGATCTCGAAGTCCGTGATGATCGGCACGCCCACGCCCTTGGCGATCGCCTGCTGGTTCCACGGCTCGCCGACGAAATAGCCGTTGATCGTTCCCGCCTCGAGCGTCGCCGGCATCTGCGGCGGCGGCGTGACGGAGAGCAGCACGTCGGCGCGGATCTGGCCGGAGACATCGTTCGGCGAATAGAACCCGGGATGGATCCCGCCCGCGGCAAGCCAGTAGCGCAGCTCGTAGTTGTGCGTGGAAACGGGGAACACCATCGCCATCCGGAACGGCTTGCCCTGCGCGCGGAATTTCTCCACGACCGGCCTGAGGTATTCCGCCTTGATCGGATGCACGGGTTTGCCGTTCGCATCGAGCGGCACCTGGTCCTTCATCATCGCCCACACTTCGTTGGAGACCGTGCCGGCGTTGCCGTTGAGGTCCATGCTGAAGGCGGTGACGACATCCGCCTTGGTGCCGAAGCCGATGGTCGCGCCGATGGGCTGGCCTGCGAGCATGTGCGCCCCGTCGAGCTCGCCAGTGATGACGCGGTCGAGCACGACCTTCCAGTTCGCCTGCGGCTCCAGGGTCACGTACAGGCCTTCGTCCTCGAAATAGCCTTTTTCATAGGCGACCGCGAGAGGCGCCATGTCGGTGAGCTTGATGAAGCCGAGCTTCAACTGCTCCTTCTCGAGCCGCGGCGCGGCGCCCACGGCGCAACTCGCCACGATCGCGAGGAGCCATCCCGTTCCACTCAGCTTGTTGCGCATGCGCGTGCCCACCCTGGAGATAAAAAAAAGCCGCCGGCTCGTCGCGCCTGCAAAACGGTGCAGGGCTCGAGTCGGCGGCGTTGCCTTCGTCAGGCCCGGCTGCTGCAACGCGCGTGCCACGCGCGGCACGTCGCGCTCAACTTCAGACGCACCAATGACTTACGGGGAATCGATTCGCGCAGCGTGTTCGCGTGGCACTCGGATTTGATCCGATGCGGAGCACTGCGGGGCAGGTGCGCACGATGTTCGTGCGCGGAACAGGTGATGGGCTTTCAGAGAAAGAACGCCGCGAGGTCCGCGGGATCGAACATGCGGCCGTCGAAGAAGCGATCCGTCTTCGTGTCCCCTGGTGGCACGTCGGCGGAGAGTTGCGCGAGCGCATTCCGATACAGGTCCGGCCGGTAGGTGGCACGCGCGGCGGCGAGCTTGTCGTCGGAGTGCTCGACCTGCCGCCATCTCACCATCTGCGAGTAGTACCACACCGCGTGGCTGGTCCACGGGAACGTCGCGCCGTCGCGGGCCAGCGCGAAAAAGTCCGGCATCGGATGCGGGTCCGCGCCGCGTATCAGCGGCAGCCGGTTGACGAGCGCCTGGTGCAGCATCTGCGCCGTCGCGCCGACATAGCGCGCGTCCGCGAGCAGGCGAGCCACTTCCGGATGATTGTCGCGATCCTCGCACCAGCGCGCGGCGCGATAGATCGCACGCACGAGTGCCGCAAGCTGCTCCGGGTGACGCTCCGCCCAGGCCTCGCGGCATCCCAGCACCTTCTCCGGACTCGAAGGCCAGATCGCGCTCGTGGGCGTGAGGATCGCGCCGATGCCTGCCTCCACCGCCACGCTGTTCCACGGCTCGCCGACGCAGAATCCGTCGATCTGTCCCGCGCGCATCGCATCCGCGAGCAGCGGTGGCGGGATCACGACCAGGCGCACATCGCGGTCCGGATCGATGCCGACCGCAGCGAGCCAATAGCGCAACTCGTAGTTGTGGCAGGAGAAGGGATACACCATCCCGAACGTGAGCGGCGGGAGCTGCGAGCGATTGCGCGCGGCGAGGACGCGGCGGAGCGCAGCGCCTTGCAGCGCAGGATCGCCGCCCGGCTTTGCGCCTTCGAGCTGCAGGTCGGACCACAGCGAGCCGGAGACCGTGATCGCGTTGCCGCCGAGGCCCAACGAGATCGGCGCCACCATGGCCTCCGTGAGATGTCCGATGCCGAGCGTGGAGGCGACGGCCATCGGCCCGAGCATGTGCGCGGCATCGAAGTGGCCGACGATGAGCCGGTCGCGGATGTTCGCCCAGGAGGTTTCGCGCACCAGGATCAGCTCGAGCCCTTCCTCCGCGGCGAATCCGCGGGCCTGCGCAGCGACCAGGGCGGCGCAATCCAGCAGCGGGATGAAGCCGACGGTGAGGGAGTGCGTCATTTCAGTAATCTCGCAGCGGTGACCACGGCCTGCGCGACCTCGGCGATGCGGCGGTTGTCGTTCATGGCCGCATTCCGCAGCATCACGTAGGCCTCCTCTTCGGCAATGCCGCGCTCCTTCATCAGGATGCCCTTGGCGCGGTCGATCACCTTGCGCTCTTCCAGCGCGGCGTTGGCGCGCTCCAGCTCGTCGCGCAGGCGGTTGAAGGCATTGCAGCGGCTCACCGCAGTGTCGAGGATCGACTTCACGCGCTCCTTGCGCAGGCCGTCGACGACATACGCGCCGACGCCGGCGTCCACCGCGGCGCGAATGGTGTCGGAATCGGAACGGTCCACGAACATCGCGATCGGGCGGCGCACGCTGCGCGAGACCTGGAACATCTGCTCCAGCACGTCGCGATTCGGATTCTCCAGGTCGATGAAGATCACGTCCGGATCCGCGTCGACGATGCGTCGCAGGAGGTTGTGCATCTCACGCACCACCGTGATCTCCGTGCAGCCGGCTTCGCGCAGCCCCTCTTCGAGGATGGCCGCGCGGGTTGCGCTTTGATCGACCAGCAGGATTCGCAGCGAAGGCTCGCCCATCCGGGGAGGAGTGCAACGGATGTGCCACGCTCGCGTTCGCTCAGCGTGCCCCGGCGCTCACGAACCACTTCCTACCCCTGCACGAGATTCGTGCAGCGGCGAGTGTGCTGCTCCGGAACGGATCAGTCGGGCGGCGTCGCGACTTCGTCGTAGCCGCGACCGAGAAACTCGATGAGACAGAATCCATTGCCGAAGGGATCGGCGAGCACGGCGATGCGGCCCCACGGGTGCGTGCGGATCCCGGCTTCGAGCGTGGCGCCGGCCTCGCGCGCCCGCGTGACGGCGGTTTCGATCTCCGGCACGATGAAATCGAGGTGTACGGGCGTCCAATGACGCGAGTAATCGCGCTTCTGCTCGCGGCCAGCACTTGCCGCGCTGCCCGCGGGCGCCTCGATGAGATAGAGCTTGGACGAGCCTCCGCTCAGCTCGACGACCTTGTCACCGAGCTTGCGAGTGGCCTTCAGCGGCAGGACGCGCGTGTAGAACGCGACTCCGCGCTGCAGATCGCTGACGTCGATGTTGGCGAGCAGCTCCACCGTCACGCCGGACGGTTCTGCGTGCCCTCGCCTGGCGTGATGAACAGCATGCGCGTGGGCGTGCTGGTTTTCGCGGTATGCCAGGTGTTCCTCGGAACGAGGACGAACTCTCCGGGTTTGCTCAAGGTGAGGCGCTTGTGCTCACCGTCGATTTCCAGGATGAATTCGACCTTGCCTTCCAGCAGGCACACGAACTCCTCGCCGGCGGGATGACGCTCCCAGCTCTGCCAGTCCGAGTCGTACGAGAACTGCGAGACGAGACGGGAGAAGGTGCCGAGTCGCCCCGCGATCAGGTCCGGCCAGAACGTCTCGGTGACGGGGATCGGGCGTGCGCCACAGGAATCGTCCATCGCGACTACGGTGTTGGCGATCTGAAAAGACCTTGGTTGTGTCATGCGGACTCCACGGATTTGTCGAAACCACCCGGCTGCCACAGCTGGATCGGATTGCCTTCCGGGTCGCGCGCCCGGAAGAAGAATCCGCCAATGCCGTGTACGCGTTCCATTTCGGCCTCCCGATGGCCAGAATAATAGCGTCATGGAAGCACAGCCACTGGCCGGCAAGACGATCGCGATCCCGGAGACGCGCGAGGTGGAGGTGTTCGCCTCGATGCTCGAGAGGCGCGGAGCGACGGTGCTGCGCTGTCCGATGGTCGCCATCCGGGATGCGCCCGATCCTGCGCCGGTGCTGCAGTGGTGCCGGGAGTTCGCAGCAGGTGCCTGCGAGGATGTGGTGTTTCTCACCGGCGAGGGATTGCGGCGTCTGCTTGCGTGCATGGCGCAGCACGAGCCCGCGTTGCGCGACGCCTTTGTCGCGCGGCTCTCCCGCGTCCGCACGATCACGCGCGGCCCGAAGCCTGCGCGCGCGTTGCGCGAGCTGGGCCTGAAGCCGGACATTGCTGCCGAGGTGCCGACCACGGAAGGCGTCATCGCCGCGCTCCAGGGCCAACACCTGGAAGGCCGGCGAGTCGGCGTGCAGCTCTACGGGACCGAACCCAATCTGCCGCTCGTGGAGTTCCTGCAGGCCGCCGGCGCCACGGTCCGCACGGTCGCACCGTATGTCTACGCAGACGCGGCGGACGATCGGGCCGTGCGAAGTCTCGTGCAGCAGATGGGCGCGGGCGAGGTGGACGCCATTGCGTTCACGAGCACCCCTCAGGTCGAGCGGCTGTTTGCCGCGGTCGACGCGGCGACCGTGACGGCGGCGCTGTCGCGGACCGTCGTTGCCGCCGTGGGGCCCGTGGTTGCAGAAACGTTGGCGAAACGCGGGATCGCCGTGCGCCTGATGCCGGCGGAATCATTCTTCCTCAAGCCGCTGACGACGGTGCTCGAGCAGGCGCTCGCGCACCGATAACGGAACGGCGGTTCGCAAACTCGGGGCCGGGTCAGTACAGTAGCCGCCAACCAGAACGGGCCCCGCATTCGCCGGAAGGTACGCAATGAGCACCCCGCAGCCCCCGATGGCACCGCAGCTCACGGTGCGCGCGATCCTCTTGTCCGTCGTGCTGGCGATGACCCTCGCCGCCGCCAACACCTACCTCGGCCTGTTCGCCGGCCTCACGATCGCCTCGGCCATTCCTGCCGCGGTCGTGTCGATGGCGGTGCTGCGCGTGCTCGGCGGAGGCGGCATCCTGGAGAACAACATCGTGTCGACCGGCGCTTCGGCCGGCGCCTCGATCGCCTCCGGCGTGATCTTCACGATCCCGGCGCTGATCTTCCTCGGCGTCTGGCAGGAGTTCGACTACTGGTGGGTGTTCGCGATCGCAGGGCTCGGCGGCCTGCTCGGGCTGATGTTCTCCGTGCCGCTGCGCCGCTCGCTGGTCGTCGAGCAGAACATGAGCTTCCCGGAAGGCCAGGCGGCCGCCGAAGTGCTCAAGGCCGGCGCCAATCCGACCCAGGGCGCGAAGATCCTCGGCGTGTCGGCTGCGGCCGGCGGCCTCATGAAGTTCACAGCCGCGAGCGGCATGCGGCTCATTCCCGATACAGCCCAGGCGGCCACTTACGTCGGCAAGGCGATCGCCTATGCGGGCACGAACCTGTCGCCCGCGCTGCTCGGCGTCGGCTACATCGTCGGCGTGAACGTCGGCGCGGTGATGCTGGCCGGCGGCATCATCGCGTGGAACATCGCGATCCCGGTCTACTCGGCGTTCTTCCTCGACGGCAACCCGGATCTGGCCGCGCAGCTCGCCGGCGTCCCGGCGACCGACGCGGCCGCCGCGATCCGTGGCGCGCAGATCCGCTACCTCGGCGTCGGCGCGATGCTCGTCGGCGGCGTGTGGACGCTGTTCTCGATCCGCAAGTCGATCCTGTCGGGCGTCAGGAGCGGGCTCGCCGCGACGCGCGCCAACGTCGCGACCACGATCGCGCACACCGAGCGCGACATCCCGATGAAGTACGTGATGATCGGCATCGTCGCCTTCACGATCCCGCTGTTCGTGCTGTACCAGATGATCGTCGGCAACGTCGGCGTCGCCGGCACGATGACGGTCATCATGATCGTGGCGGGGTTCATCTTCTGTTCGGTGTCGGCGTACATGGCCGGCCTGGTCGGCTCGTCGAACAATCCGGTTTCGGGCATCACGATCTGCACGATCCTGTTCGCCGCGCTCGTGCTCACCATCCTGATGGGACGCGACGCCGCCGCGGGGCCGGTCGCGGCCATCATGATCGGCGCGGTGGTGTGCTGCGCAGCCTGCATCGCCGGCGACAACCTCCAGGACCTGAAAGCGGGCCACATCATCGGCGCCTCGCCGTGGCGCCAGCAGTTGATGCTCGGCATCGGTGCCCTGGCCTGCGCGCTCGTGATGGCGCCGGTGCTGAACCTGCTGCTGAAGGCGTACGGCATGGGGCCCGCGACGCCGGAACATCCGCAGTCGCTGCAGGCGGCGCAGGCAGCGCTGATGGAGTCGGTGGCAAAAGGCATGTTCGGCGGCCACCTGCCGTGGAACATGGTGATCGGCGGCATCGTGATCGGCGCCGTCATCATCGCGTACGACCAGTGGCTGAAGGCGCGCGGCGCGAGCTATCGCGCGCCGGTGCTCGCCGCGGCGGTCGGCATGTACCTGCCCCTCGAGCTGGAAGTGCCTATTTTTCTAGGGGGTCTGCTCTCCTGGTACGCGGAGCGGCAGATCCGTGCGCGCATGCAGGGGACCCCGCAGCCCGAGGAACTCGAACGTCTGAAACAGCGGGGCATGTTGTTCGCGGCGGGCCTGATCACGGGTGAAGCGCTGGTCGGCGTGCTGATCGCGATCCCGATCGTGGCGACGAGCCGCGACGACGTGTTCGCGTTGCCCGAGGCGTTCCATTTCGGCGGCTGGCTCGGCCTCGCGTTCCTCGCGGGCCTAGCCTATTGGCTCTACAAGACCGGCACATCGGGCGAGAACGGCACCGCTTCAAGACAGTCACTACGCGCGTAACCTAGGAGAGTCGCGACGGTGCTTTGGGTGCGAAGTGGCTGCGGAAACTCCTCCGTGCGTTGAATCCCGTCAGCGCAAATGCGCCATCCGTAGTAGCGTGTGAAATCCGACGATCAATTCGCGACAAGGAGAGAACCAATCCAGCGTGGCTGGTGGTTCGCAGTATGCGAGCGTACGAGACAGTTTGGACGTCAGAAGTGATTACGCGCGCTCAAATCGCCGGCTGGGCAAAAGCCGGGGAATCAGAAACCGTTGAGTTCAAGCGTTCTACCGGCGAACGCCGCGAAGGCGCCCGATCCGTCTGCGCGATGTTGAATCAGCGCGGAGGACGTGTCCTCTTCGGCATCGACGAGGGTGGCGCAATCGTTGGCCAGCACGTCGGCGATCGCACCTTAGAAGAGCTGGCGCAAGAAATAAACGAGATCGAGCCTCCGGCGCTTCCGTCCATTGAACGCGTCGAAGTTGATGGTGGTCGCGAGATCATCGTCGTTTCGGTGACGCAGGGACAGGTTCGACCCTACTCGTGTCGTGGTACGGCGTATCGTCGCGTCGGAAACGTGAACCAGCAAATGTCCCGTGAGGACTACAACCGCATGTTGCTAGAGCGGTTGCATGGAGAAGTGCGGTGGGAGAATCAGGTAATCGAGGGTTGGTCCGCCGCAGATCTGGACGTCGCCGAGTTGACTCGTACGCTTGAGGAATCGATTCGTCGCGGACGAGCCGAGGATCCTGGATCACGAGATCCACAAGTGATCCTGCGCGGACTCGGGCTGATGCGCGACGGGGGGTTGTTGCGTGCAGCGGTGGTGCTCTTCGGCCAACGTCAGATGCTCGAAGCCACTTTTCCGCAATGCTTGCTTCGAGTTGCCCGATTTCGCGGCTCCGACCGCACTGAGTTCATCGACAATCGCCAGTTCCACGGCCACGTATTCGATTTGCTTCTGCTCGCAGACCGGTTTCTTCGAGAGAGTCTGCCCGTCGCTGGGCGAGTGCAGGCAGGCCTCTTTGAGCGAATTGATGATCCTTTGTACCCGCCGATCGCGCTTCGCGAAGCACTCGCCAATGCTCTATGTCATCGGGACTACAGCATCGGAGGAGGGTCGGTTGCGGTCGGCGTCTACGACGATCGGCTAGAGGTTACTTCTTCGGGAACACTTCACTTCGGATTGACTGCGTCTGCTCTGTTTGAACCCCACGAGTCGTTACCGTGGAATCCGCTCATTGCACGAGTTTTGTTCAGAAGAGGAATCATCGAGTCATGGGGACGTGGAACGCTGAAGATTGCGGAACTGACTCAGCGTGCGGGATTGCCTCGCCCCGATATCGAGGACGCTGCGGGGTGCGTGACGGTTCGATTTCGACCGGGGCGATATCTGCCGCCTAGGCGGGTGTCACATGATCTGTCGGATCGACAACGCGCTCTGCTGTCCAGATTGAGCGCAAGCGTAGAGGGCATGGCGCTTCGTGAGCTGCGGGAGGGATTCGAACCAGGAATTGCCGAATGGGAGCTAAAAGCAGATTTGGCTGCGCTCAAGGCTTTGGGGCTGGTAAATACGGCGGGACGCGGCCGCGGTGCTTATTGGTTTCTTGTCAAATTGGTACGTTAGGAAAGTCGCGGAACTCCAATTCCACTCCAATTCCACTCCAATTTACTCCAATTAAAAATCAGGTCCTGCGGCGATAGACCTCGAAGCTGCCGCGTGAGCCGAACAGCATCGAGCCGATCCAGCCCGTGATGCCGACGATCAGGGCGGCGAGGAAGGCGGCCCAGAAGCCGTTGATGCTGAAGCCCGGCAGGAACAGCGCCACCAGCAGCAGCATCAGCGCGTTCACCACGAGCAGGAACAAGCCCAGCGTCAGCACGGTGAACGGAAACGTGAGGATGACGGCGATCGGCCGCACGAACGCATTCACCACTCCGAGCAGCAGCGCCGCGAGGATCAGCGTCGTCGAGGTGTCGATACGGATGCCGCTGACCCAGCGCGTCGCGAGCCACAGGCCAAGCGCCGCGATCGCGGCACGAAACAGGAACCCGATCATTTCCCCTCCCGACCGGACTTCTCGACGAACACCTTGAGCCGCGCGACCGCACGCTCCCAGCCAGTGCGCGCGCGGCGGTACTGCGCCTCCCACTCCGGGCCGTCCGGGAAGCCTGAACCGAGCAGTCTCAGGATCGTGATGTCCTTCTGCGGCTCCAGGATGAAGTCGTCCACCACGGTCGCCTCGCCGATCGGGAGCGCGGCATTGGGCAGGTAGATCAGCCGCATGCGCCGGCCCGGATCGAAAACATCGATATGGGCGTCGAGCTCTGTGACGCGGTCCACACTTGCCCGGAAGGATCCGCCCTGGCGGGGCTTGATCCGCGCCTCCGGCGAGCACCACCGGGTCAGGGCGTCCTGATCGGTGAGCGCGTGCCAGACGGCCTTCACGTCGGCGGTGATGTCCACACGGTGCGCATACCCTCGGGTTCGCTCGGCCATGGGGCGCGATTGTAATGCCTGAAGTCACAGGGGTTTTCCATATCGCGAACCGCGTACGGTCTGGCGCGAGCGGGGGGCTGCTATCCTTCGGATCGCCGTGCCGGGGGGCCGGCGCTTGCACCTATTTCGAGGCGGCGTTCGTGACTCGCCAGATGACTTCGCCCAACTGGAAAGCGGCTTGAGCGGCTGGTTTTCCGCAGTGTGGCTCGTGCTCGCCGCGGTGGCTGCCGTGGGCGCCGCGCTGGTCGCGTTTCGTGCTCGCAGCACGCCGCTGTCTCGCGTGCCGACGCCCGTCAGGCCTGCCGACGTGGCCCTCAAGGCCGCAATGCTGCGCACCGAGGCCGCCGAAGCCCAGGTGCGTCGCGGCCGGAATCTTCTCGACACCGTCGCCTCCATGGCGCGCATCGGCGGCTGGGAGCTCGACCTGGCGACCATGACGCCGATCTGGTCCGACGAGGTCTACCGCATCCACGACCTCGACCCCTCCGAGCGTCCCGATTTCCAGCAGGCGCTCGCGTTCTATCCGGCCGAAGCGCGCGCGTCCGTGGAGAAGGCCATTCTCGAGGCGCTCGAGAGCGGCACGCCCTGGGACATGACCGTCCCGCTCGTCACACGCTCGAACCGCCGCATCTGGGTGCGGATCATGGGGGTTGCGGACAAGGCGAACGGCGTCGTCACGCGCCTCTCCGGCGCGATGCAGGACGTGACGGACCGCCTGCAAGCCGAGCAACGCCTGGCACGCGCCATCGCCGGCAGCTCGGACGCCTTCTTCGAATGGGACCTCGCGGATACCGAACAGGCCTGGTTCTCGCCCCGGTTGGGCGAAATGCTCGGCTACGCACCTGACGAGCTGCGGCCCGACGCGGTGCGCGACCTGATGTGGCCCGAGGATCAGCAGCGCACCGAACAGGCGTTGCAGCGCCACTTCGAGACGGGCGAACCGTACGACGTGCTGCTGCAGCTGCCGACCCGCGCCGGCGAACTGCGGTGGTTCCGCGCGCGCGGCCGTGGCGAGCGTGACGAAACCGGCAAGCCGGTGCGCTTCTCCGGCTCGCTGCAGGACATCACGCAGCAGCGCCAGGCCGAAGCGGCGCGCATCGCCGCGAAGGAAGCCGAGGCGGCCGCGAGCCGTGCCAAGGGCAACTTCCTCGCCAACATGAGTCACGAGATCCGCACGCCGATGAACGGCGTGATCGGAATGACGGAGCTGCTGCTCGACACGCCGCTGCAGTCCCAGCAGCGCGAATTCGCGGAGACCATCCGCACCAGCGCGACGGTCCTGCTCGGCATCATCAACGACATCCTGGACTTCTCCAAGATCGAAGCCGGCAAGCTCGAGATCGAGCGCGTCGAGATGAACGTGCGCGACACGGTGGAGGACATCGGGATCCAGCAGGCCTCCGAAGCCGCCGGCCGCAACCTCGAGCTGATCGTGAACGTCGATCCCGGCGTTCCCGAGCGGGTGCTGGGCGATCCGCAGCGGCTGCGCCAGATCCTCACCAACCTCGTCACCAACGCGATCAAGTTCACGCGCCAGGGCGAAGTCGTCATCGAAGTGTTTCCGATCGCCCTGCAGTCGGGGCGCGCGCTGCTCAGCTTCGAGGTGCGCGACACCGGCATCGGCATGCCGCCGGAAGTCGTCGAGCGCCTGTTCGAGCCCTTCTCTCAGGGCGACGTGTCTTCGACGCGGCAGCACGGCGGCGCGGGGCTGGGCCTTGCGATCGTGCGTCGCCTGGTCACGCTGATGGGCGGCCGCATCGACGTCTCCACCCGCCCCGAAGGCGGATCCATCTTCACGTTCGCGTTGCCCTTCGATGCGATCTACGACGCGGCGCAGCCCGATGCCTCGCGCGTCAGCCCGCTGGGCAAGCGCGTTCTGGTGATGGACGACAACCCGACGAACCGCCGCGTTCTGACGGGACAGCTGCAACCCGCTGGCTTCGATGTCGTCACCGCGGCAACGGGCGCGGAGACGATGAAGCTCTTGCTCGAAGCCGACGACGCCGGCGTTCCTTTCGACGTGCTCATCGCGGATGACCAGATGCCAGACTGCAGCGGCATGCAGCTGGCGGGGCAGATCCGTTCGCAAACGCGCTTCGCGACGATCCAGCTCATCCTGCTCACCTCGCTCGACAAGGAAGGATCGGTGAAGAGCCTCGCGCAGGCCGGCTTCGCCGCGTATCTCACCAAGCCGATTCGCGGCCGGGAATTGCGTGCGTGCCTCGAGCGCGTTCTGGTTCGCGATATCGGCAGCTCCTCGGGTCGCTTCCAGGGCATCGTCACGCGCAGCTCACTCTCCGCAGACCAGGGCCAGGGCCAGTACCAGGGAAAGGTGCTCGTAGTGGAAGACAACGTCGTCAATCAACAGGTGGCGAAGCGCTTCCTGGAACGCCTCGGCCTGGAAGTTCAGATCGCCGAGAACGGCCAGCGTGCGGTGGAGATCTGCGCGCAGGATGCGTTCGGGCTGATCCTCATGGACGTGCAGATGCCCGTAATGGACGGCCTCGCCGCCGCACGCGCCATCCGCGGTCGCGACGGCGCCAATCGCACCGTGCCGATCATTGCGCTCACCGCGAGTGCGATGACGGATGAGCTGGAGCGCTGCACGGCGGCCGGCATGAATGGCCTGCTCGCGAAGCCGCTCGAGATCGGGCGGCTGCGCGAGATCCTCGATCGTCACGGGCTGCGCGCCGACGCCGCGGTGGCCGAGGCGATCCTCAGCAAGGGCGAAGCCGTCGCCGCGGATCCGGTTGTGCCGCCTGCCGCGCCCGCGATTCGCCCGGTGGATCTCGACCAGCTGCGCACGCTGATCGGCGACGATCGCGCATTCCTGCAGGAGCTGTGCGAAACCTTCGTCAGCAGCAGCTCGCGCATCGTCGAGGATCTCGGCCGTGCGCTCACGGCCGGCGATCGTGCGGTGCTGAGCGGCCTGGCGCACAAGCTCAAGGGCGGCAGCGCGAGCGTGTGCGCTCACCAGGTCGCGAAGCTCGCCGCGTCGCTCGAGAAGGACGCGAAGGAGAAACCCCTCCAGGAGCTGGAGCAGTCGGTCGCGACGCTCCGCAGAGCCTTCGACGAAGCCGCCGGCTACGTCACGACGGAGATGGCCGCATGAACGACCAGCAGAAATTCCGTCTGCTGCTCGCCGAAGACGAGCCGACGCAGCGCATGATGCTCGAGCGCCAGCTGAAGAACGCCGGTTACCTGGTCGAGACCGCCAACGACGGCGCCGAAGCGCTGCAGAAGATTCTCGACGGCGAGTTCCAGATCCTCATCACCGATTGGGACATGCCCGGCATGGACGGCCGCACGCTGTGCAAGCGCGTACGCGAGGCGAAACTCAAGGGCTACGTCTATACGCTGCTGCTCACCAGCCATTCCGAGATCGAGGACGTCGTCGCCGGCCTGCAGGCAGGCGCGGACGACTACGTGCGCAAGCCTCCCAATCCCGCGGAACTGCTCGCGCGCCTGAACACGGGGCGGCGCGTGGTCGAGCTCGAGCGTCGCGTGCAGCAGATGCTGATCACGGATTCGATGCTCAACATCTTCAATCGGCGCTATCTCAATGAACAGATCGTGCGCGAGGTGGAACGCGCGCGGCGCTACAACCACCCGCTGTCGGCCGTGATGGCGGACCTGGATCGCTTCAAGCGCATCAACGACGAGCGCGGCCACCAGGCCGGCGACGAGGTGCTGGTGCGCTTCGCGGAACTGGCCAAGTCCGCGATCCGCCAGTGCGACTGGATGGCGCGCTTCGGCGGCGAAGAGTTCGTGGTCATATTGCCGGAGACGACTCTCGCGGGCGCCGTCGCCACGGCGGAGAAGATCCGCGCCCTGTGCTGCTCGGAGCCGATGACGACGTCGAACGGACAGCTGCTGGTGACGGCGAGCTTCGGCGTCGCCGAGCTGCACTCGCCGGCGATGTCCGCCGAAGCGGCGGCCGCAGCCTTGCTACGGGGCGCAGATAGCGCGCTCTACACGAGCAAGCACGAAGGCCGCAATCGCGTCACGTGCGCCGATTACGCAACATCGCAATGACGACCGGCAGCACGGAGACGACGATGATCAGGATCGTCACGATGCCGAAGTTGTTCTTGATGATCGGGATGTTGCCGAACAGGAATCCGCCCCAGATGAACAGCATCACCCAGGACAGTCCGCCCGCGATGTTGTAGGCCTGGAAGCGCCCGTAGGGCATGCGGCCCACGCCGGCGACGAAGGGCGCGAAGGTGCGGATGATGGGCATGAAGCGCGACACGATGATCGTCATGCCGCCGTAGCGCTGGAAGAAGGCCTCCGTGCGCTGCAGATATTCCACCTTCAGAAACCGGTAGCGTCCGCTGAATGCGGGTGGCCCGATCGCGCGTCCTATCGAGTAGTTCAGCGAGTTGCCGAGGATGGCCGCGAGAGCGAGCAGCACCGAGACCACGCCGGCGTTCAGTGTGCCGCTCGTGTCCACCGCCGCGAGCGCGCCGACAGCGAACAGCAGCGAATCGCCGGGCAGGAACGGGGTGACGACGAAGCCCGTCTCGGCAAAGATGATGAGGAACAGGATCGCGTAGATCCAGACGTCGAAGCGCATCAGCAGCTCGACCAGATGCCGGTCGAGATGCAGCACGAAATCAATGGCCCACTGGATCAGCTCCACCCCGCGAGTCTACGGCACCGCGGAGGCGGCCGGTGCCGCCGCGATGCGCGGCGTCACCTGCGTGAGACGATCATCGGCCTTGAGCGTGTCGAGCGCGAGCCGCACTTCCTTGTCGCGCTCGGCGAGCGGCACGGTGACCCGCGGCGAATTGAGGTCGGCCGGCGGAGCCTCCGGACCCGGGGCCACGATGTCGGGCACGATGCCCTTGGCCTGGATCGACGCACCCGAAGGCGTGAAATACCGCGACGTGGTGAGCTTGATGGCGCCGCCATGCGAAAGCGGCATCACGGTCTGCACCGAGCCCTTGCCATAGGTCTTGTGACCGATGAGCGCGGCGCGGCCGTGGTCGCGCAGTGCGCCGGCCACGATTTCCGAGGCCGAGGCGGAGCCGCCGTTGACCAGCACGACCAGCTCGGCGCCGTTGATCAGGTCGCCCGTGGTGGCATCCATGCGGAAGCGCGCATCATCGGTGCGGCCGTCGGCGCTGACGATCAGGCCCGAGTCGAGGAAGGCATCGGCCACGGCGACACCGGCTTCGAGCACGCCGCCGGGATTGTTGCGCAGGTCGAGCACCAGGCCCTTCAGGCCCTGGGCATTGTCGCGTTTCAGCGTGGCGATCGCGCGCGCGACGTCGTCGGAGGTAGTCTCGCTGAAACTCGTGATGCGGACGTACCCGTATCCGGGCTCCAGACCCTGCTGCATGACGCTGCGCACTTCGACCCGAGCGCGGCGCAGGGAGAATTCCTTCAGCTCGCCGCTTGCCGGGCGGCGCACGGTGAGTTTCACGACGCTGCCGGCCGGGCCGCGCATGCGCGTGATGGCGCCGGCGAGGTCCGCGCCCACGTCCACTTCGTCGATCTTCACGATGAGGTCGCCGGGCTGCATGCCCGCGATGTCCGCGGGCGAGCCCTCGATCGGGCGCAGGATCTTCACCGCGGAATCCTCGGCCACCACTTCGATGCCGACGCCGGGGTAGGCGCCCATGGTGGAGAGGCGGATTTCCTCGAACTCCTCGGTGTCGAGGAAGGCAGAGTGCGGGTCGAGCGCCGCGACCATGCCGCGGATCGCTTTCTCGATCAGCTGGTGATCGTTGACGTCGTCAACGTACTCGCGGCGGATGCGCTCGTAGACCTCCGCGAACATCCGCGCCTCTTCCCACGGCAGGGTATTGGCAGGGTCCGTGGCTTGCGGATCCGGCTTGCGCTCGGCCATGACATCGTCGGCAATAGCGCCTGAAAAGCCGCAGACAGCTCCAGCCACTAAGGCGATCAGCGTACGCGATCGCGTCGGCATATTCGAAACCCCCCGAATTGCGCGAACTTACTCAATAACCAAGCTTCGTTCGCGGGTCAATCAAATTCCGATTACCGGCCGCATGTTCTGACGGACGTCCGGCACCCAAGCTTTCCTCAGTGCAGGTTGGCGGCTCTCAGCTCCGTCACCTTTTCCTCTACCGTTGAATGCACCGGTGCGGCGGCGGCAATCATCGGCAGCTCTGCCAGGACGTCCACGAACGGACCCGGGCGTCCGATCGCGAAGCCCTGGCCGTAGTCCACGCCGAGCGCCGCGATGCGAGTGCGGATCTCGTCGGTCTCTACGTACTCTGCAACCGTGCCGAGCGACATGCTGCGCGCAAGCTGTGCGATGGCGCGCACCATCGACTCCGCACGGGCGTCCTTCAAGATATCGCGGACGAAACTACCGTCAATCTTCAGCATCGTCACCGGTAGTTGCCGCAAATAGGACAGCGACGACAGTCCGGTTCCGAAATCATCCAGCGCCACGCCGCAGCCCAGGCGACGCAGGCGCCGCATCAGGATTTCCGCGCGCGCGATGTTCGCCACGGTGGCGTTCTCGGTCAGCTCGAAGCAGAACACCGACGGGTCGAGGCCGCTGGTGCGGACACGCTCGAGCAGGAAATCGCCGAAGGTCTCGTCGTTCAGCGACTGCCCGGAGAAGTTGATCGCGAACACCACGGGCCGCGCCTTGAGCAGGTTCGCGTGGGGCTGCAGCAGCGAGATGGCCTTGTCGATGACCCACCGGTCGATCGTCGGCATGAGCTGGTAACGGTTGGCCGCGGACAGGAACCGGTCCGGGCCGACGGTGCCGCCGTCCTCGTCGATCATCCGCAGCAGCAATTCGTAGTGCGGCCGCACGTGCTCGGAAGCGCTGAACGGCACGATGAGCTGCGCGTCGAAACGCAGGCGGTCCGCGGAGATCGCCTCGCGCAGGCGCGCGGCGATGTTGATGTCGGTGAAGCGCCGCACGATGCTCTGGTCGCTCGGCTGGTAGCTCTCGACGCGATTGCGGCCGCGATCCTTCGCCGCCTTGCACGCCGTCTCGGCGGCGGCGAGCGAATGCATCAGCTCGCCGGCATCGGCATCCAGGGGCGCCACGCCGATGCTGATCGAGACGTGCAGGCGCGCTTCGCCGTGCATCGAGCCGAGCTGCTCCGCGCCTTCGCGCAGGGATTCGGCGAACTGCGCGGCGTCTTCGAGCGCCGACGGCAGCAGCACCGCGAAACGGTCGCCGGAAATGCGCGCGGCGAACGCACCGGGCGGCAACCTGCGGCGCACGAGCTCGCCCAACTGGCCGATGATGTTGTCGCCGATGTGCATGCCGAAGTTGTCGTTGACGACGTGGAGCTGGTCCGTGTCGATGTAGAGGGCGCTCCAGCTGGTGCGCTTGGACTTGGACACCACGGCTCGCACGCGCTGCTCGAAGGCGGGGCGCGTGTACAGGCCGCTCATCGCGTCGTAGTTGCTTTCGATGATGCCGGTCGACTTGCGCGCGAGCAGGTCCGCGATGCGTGCGTCGCGATCCGTGAAGCCGGGCGCCTGTTCATCGCGGAACAGCGCGAGCACGCCCATCGGCTTGCCCGTCGAGCTCTGCAGCGGACAGGACAGGATGCGGAACGGCATCGCGCCGAAGGGCGTGTTGGCCGCGAGCTTGTTGATGATCACCGGCTCGCGCCGCATCTGCGCCATCGAGAGCAGGTGCCGGTGGGTGCGCGCGATGAGCTGGTTGTCGGCGGGCGTCGAGCCCGCGGAACGCATCAGCACGATACCCTTGTCGGGCACGATCAGCGCCGAGGTCACGCACTTCAGGTGCTCGGTCGCCTGTTGAAGGATGTGTTTCAGCTCATCCGCGCCGTCGCCCGCGCTGGTGCGCGAGCCGGCGGAGTCGGTGAGCAGCAGCTCGAGATCCTTGTCGAGCGAGGTGACCGCCTGGGTCAGGTGCTCGATCGAGGACCGTGCGACGAGATCGCGGCGCAGACATTCGAGTGCCGGTCTCAGCAGCGCATGCACGAGAGAGAAGCTGCGTGCTTCGCTTGCCTCGCCACCGTTCGAACGACATACGACGCCGAGAATCGCCACGAGCACGTTCTCGTCATTGCGCATCCAGCACATGTAGACGGGCTGATTGCCGTCGAGCACGCGGAGCTGGCCGGCGCTTTCGATATCGTCTCGTGCGGAAGAGAGGCACGCGCCCACGAGCGTGCCGAGATCAGGACCCGTAGTCGTCTCACTCGACCATCGCATCTCGCCCTTCGCGTCGAAGACGCAGACGGCGGCCGTGCGTGGGAGCAGTGAGCGGACGAGCTGTGCGTACGGTTCGAACGATCCCCAGGGATCCGGTCGCCCGCCGCTCTGCCCCGGTGGAGTCATTTCCTGTAATCAACCCTTGGTGGACAGTCTGCATGCCCAAGATCGCAGACCCACCCGGAGTCAATCGTTGAACCGGTTGGCGAATCGGTTAAATGTTCGTCCCCGCAAAGACTTGCCGTTAGCGGGGCCTTGGCCGTTCAACTTAATGTCAGGGGGAGCCGGAACGGAACCAGGGTCGCGGATCGACGGGGCGGCCACCCTTGCGGATCTCGAAATACAGCTCCGGGCGGCTACGGCCGCCGCTGTCGCCGGCGGCCGCAATCGGATCGCCCGCGGCGACCCGCTCGCCGACGGACTTGTACAACCGGTCGTTGTGCCCGTAGAGACTCAGGTAGCCCTCGCCGTGGTCGACGATAGCCAGCAGTCCTAATCCTGGCAGCCAGTCCGCGTACACCACGCGGCCCTCCGACACGGCTTTTACTGAGGCGCCGCGGTCAGTTGCGACGAGCACGCCATCCCACTTGAGACCCCCGGCCCGCTGCTCGCCGAAGCGGGCGACGACGCGCCCGGCGACCGGCCAGGACAGCTTGCCGCGAAGCCGGGCGAAGGCGTCGTTGCTGCCGATCGAGGGCATGCGCTCCATGGCCCGCTTGAGCTCGCGCAACAGCGTTTCGAGCCCGGATTGCTGCTTCTTCAGGCGCTCCAGGCTTTGCGCGCGCGAGCGGCCTTCCGCGTTGAGGCTGGCCAGCACCTGACCGCGCCTGGTCCGCGCGCCCTCGAGCTTTTCGAGCTCTTCCTGGCGCTCGGCCTCCAGCGCGACCAGCCGGGCTTCCGCCCCGGACAGCTCGGCGTCCAGGGCCGCCACGCGCTGCATGGCCGCGGAGATGCGCTCGATCTGCCGGGCGCGCGCCCGCCCGAAGTAGCCGTAGTACGCGAACATGCGGCCCGCCCGCGCCGGATCCTTTTGATTCAGCAGCAGCTTCAGCGGCTCTTCGCGGCCGATGAGATACGCGGCGCGAAGCTGTCCGGCGAGCGAGGTGCGCTCCCTCGCCAGCTCGGCTTCCTGCTCCTTCTTCTGGTCCGCCAAAGTGGCACGGCGCGCCGAAACCTCGGCGCGTTCCTTTCGAACGCGCTCGAGCGCTTCCCGGACGCTGCTGGCGGACACCTCGGCGGCTCGGAGCTCGCGCGCCAGCTTGCTGCGCTCGATCTGGTCCCGGGTGACCTGGGTCCGGACCCGCTCGATCTCCTTCTTGACCGCCTGCAGCTCGGCTTCCGCCTTGCGCGCGTCCTGCTGGGGGCGAGCGGGGGGCGGAGCGAGGCAGAGAGCCAGGGCCGCCGCGCACGCCACGAGGCGTGAAGGCTCTATAATGCGCGCCCTTTGCGCAGCGGGGCCCGCAAGCCCCCAGGGCCGATGCAGCAATTTCTCGAACAACTCGGCAATCACTTCAGCCTTCACCCCTGGCTCGCCGCCGCGGCCATTCTCGCCGCGGTCCTGGTCGCCGCCTACGAGATTCGCGTCCGGCAACGCGATTTCGCGGCCGTCTCTCCCCAGGACGCCATCCGTCTCATGAACCAGGGCGCGCTCGTGCTGGATATCCGCAAGCCCGACGAGTTTGCCGCAGGCCACATCAACGGGGCCAGGCACATGGCCTCGGACCAGATCCTGACGGCCGGGGAGTCCCTGAAGAAGTACAAGGAGAAGCCCCTGCTCGTGTACTGCGACAGCGGCTCGCTCGGCGGTTCCGCGGCCCGCAATCTCGCGGAGCAGGGCTTCACCAAGGCATTCACGCTTCGCGGCGGCCTCAGCGCCTGGCGCGCGGAAAGCCTGCCGGTGACCAAGAGCTGACGCCACGATGGCGAAGGTCGTCATGTACTCGTCGGCCTGGTGCGGCTACTGCGCGAGGGCGCGGCGGCTGCTGAAATCCAAGGGTGTCGAGATCGAAGAGATCGACGTCGACGAACGACCGGGCGCGCGCGAGGAGATGATCGCACGCAGCGGCCGGCGCACCGTCCCGCAGATCTTCATCGGTGATACGCACGTCGGCGGGTCCGACGACCTGCTCGACCTCGACGCATCCGGCGGCCTCGAGCCGCTGCTGAATTCATAACGGAAGAGACAAATGAGCACGAACGAAAATCAGGTGGCCGGCGGGGCTGCGCAGACCGGCCCGCAACTGCTGCTGCAGGCCGTGTACCTCAAGGACTGCTCCTACGAGGCCCCGAACGGGCCGCGCGCCGACGGCAACTGGAACCCGCAGATCAACCTCGACCTGCACACCGGCGTGAGCGCACTCAGCCCGGAGCAGCGTGAGGTGGTGCTCACCGTGACCGTGTCCGCCAAACAGGGCGAGGCGACGCTGTTCCTGGTGGAGGTGAAGCAGGCAGGCGTGTTCCTCATGCGCGACCTGAACGAAAGCGAAGTGAAGCGGGCGGTGGCGAGCATCTGCCCGAGCGTGCTCTTCCCCTACGCCCGTGCGGCGGTGTCGCAACTCGTGACGCAGGGCGGCTTCCCGCAGTTCCTGCTGCCGCCGGTGAACTTCGACGCTCTCTACACCCGCGCGGCGGAAGCTCCGCCGGCGACGACGAACTAGGGCTCTGTGACCTCCGACACCGAGCGCGGCGCGCCGATTGCGGTGCTCGGCGCGGGGTCGTGGGGAACGGCGCTCGCCATCCAGTTCGCGCGCAGCGGACGTCCGACGCGGCTCTGGGGCCGCGATGCGGACGCCCTGCGGGCGATGGCCTCGGAACGCCGCAATGCGCGGTATCTCGCCGGCGGCACCTTTCCGGAATCGCTGAGCGTCGCGAACGATCTCGCGGCGGCGCTCCATTCCGTGCTCGACGTGCTGGTCGTCGTGCCGAGCCACGCATTCCGCGCCGTGCTGACGCAGATCGCGCCGCGCCTGGAGCCGGGCATGCGCCTCGCCTGGGCCACGAAGGGTTTCGAAGTCGACAGCGGCAAGCTGCCGCACCAGGTCGCTCGGGACGTGCTGGGGACGTCGCGCTCGATCGCCGTCCTGTCCGGCCCGACCTTCGCGAAGGAGGTGGGCGCGGGCCTGCCGACGGCGATGACGATCGCCTCACCGGATGAAGCGTTCGCGGGCGCGCTCGCGCAAGGCCTGTCGTCCAACAACTTCCGCGCGTACACGTCGACCGACATCGTCGGCGTCGAAGTCGGCGGCGCCGTAAAGAATGTGCTGGCGGTCGGCGCGGGGCTTTCGGACGGGCTCGGCTTCGGCGCGAACACGCGCATCGCGCTCATCACGCGGGGCCTGGTCGAGATGACGCGCCTCGGGGTGGCGCTCGGTGCGCATCGCGACACGTTCATGGGCCTCGCCGGGCTCGGTGATCTGGTGCTCACCTGCACCGACGACCAGTCGCGCAACCGGCGTTTCGGACTTCTGCTGGCCTCGGGGAAAACCGTAGCTGAGGCGCGCGCGGAGATCGGGCAGGCCGTCGAAGGCTATCCGGCCGCGAAGGCAGTGCGTGCCGTGGCCCGGCGGGAAGGCGTGGACATGCCGCTCAGCGAAGGAATCTACAGCGTCCTTTACGAAGGCAAGCCTGCAAAGGACGTGGTGCGCGGGCTCATGTCGCGACCGATCAAGGCGGAAAACGGCTAGCGCCGGCGTACCCGTTCTGGCGCCACGCTTCGTACATCACGAGCGCGACGGTGTTGGAAAGATTGAGGCTGCGATTGTTGGGCCGCATCGGCACGACCAGCTGCCGCTCGCGCGGCACGCGCTCCAGCACTCTCGGCGGCAGCCCGCGCCGCTCCGAACCGAACAGCACGGCATCTTCCGGCTCGAACCGAGCCTCGCTGTACAACTGCGCGCCCGTCGTCTCGATGGTGAACAGGCGTTTGCTTTCCAGCGCGGCAAAGCAGGCATCCAGATCCGCGTGGATCTGCACGTGCGCCAGATCCCGGTAGTCCAGGCCCGAACGCCGCACGGACTTGCGGTCCATCGAGAACCCCAGCGGCTTCACCAGGTGCAGCGTGCACCCGTTGTTCGCGCACAACCGGATGACATTCCCCGTGTTCGGCGGAATCTCCGGCTCGACCAGCACGATGTGGAACATCGCAAGGCGTCGCGATCAGAAACCCGGATGCTCACATTGGCAGCCCGCTTGGGAATCGCGAGTGCGCCCGCGCATGGGAAACTCCTGCAGGACCGGATGCGCAGGATAGTGCACGCAGATATGCGCATCAATTGTGCGCAGGGCGTTTGAGATCGGCGGGACGGGGCCCATAATGCCGGCCCATGGCCGCCGTCCCTCAGCCTGCCGACAACCCGCTGCGCTACCGTTTCTGCGGGATGGAATTCAACTCCCCGATCGTGCTGCTCTCGGGGTGCGTCGGCTTCGGCGAAGAGTACACGCGGATCGAGGGCTTCTCGAACCGGGATGCGGGCGGCATCGTCCTCAAGGGCACCACGCTGAACGCGCGGCTGGGCAATGCGCCGCACCGGGTGTTCGAGACGCCGTCGGGGATGCTGAACGCGATCGGCCTGCAGAACCCGGGCGCGGATTACGTGGTGCGGAAGATCCTGCCGACGCTCGACTTCAGCGAAACCCGCTTCATCGCCAACGTGTCGGGCTCGACGATCGAGGAATACGCGGAGGTCACGCGCCGCTTCGACGACTCGCCGATCGATGCCATCGAGATCAACATCTCCTGCCCGAACGTCAAGGAAGGCGGCGTCGCCTTCGGCAATTATCCCGACAGCTCCGCGCGCGTCGTCGCCGCCTGCCGCGCGGTGACCAAGAAGCCGATCATCACCAAGCTCTCGCCGAACCAGACGGACATCAGGGAAAATGCGCGCCGCTGCATCGAAGCCGGCTCGGACGGCCTGGCGGTCATCAACACGATCATGGGCATGGCGATCGACGTGCGGTCGCGCCGGCCGGTGATCGGCAACATCCAGGGCGGACTCTCGGGGCCGGCGATCAAGCCGATCGCGCTCCTGAAGGTGCACCAGGTCTACGAAGTGGCGCAGCCACACCGGATCCCGATCATCGGGCAGGGCGGGATCACCACGGCGACCGACGCGCTGGAGTTCCTGATCGCGGGAGCGAGCGCGGTCGGCATCGGCACCTCGCTGTTCTACGACCCGATGGTCTGCAAGACCATCAACCGCGGCATCGCCGAGTACCTGCGCTCGAACGGCATGGCCAACGTGACCGAGCTGGTCGGGACGCTGCGCACCGGCAGAGAGATTCAGGACACGCCGGTTTCCGGCTGAGGCAGCGGCGCGGCCGGCGGGGCGTACGGCAGCGCGATCCGCACGTCGATCTTCTCCAGGTATTCCAGGATCGCGAGATTGATCGCCTGCTGCGCGTCCGCGTAGCTGAGGTAATCCGAGGCCGTCACGAAGTACACCGTTTCGAATCGCAGCGCCCAGTCGCCTAGACCGAGCAGGTGGCACCGATCGAAGCGCGTGTTCTTCTGCTTCTCCACGACCCCCTTGATGAATGCCGGGATCGTCCGGAGCTTCTCCGGCGGCGTGTCGTAGGAGACGTTCACGTTGAACAGCGCGCGCCGCTCGCGCATGCGACCGTTGTTGCGGATGCGGCTCTTGAGCAAATCCGCGTTCGAGATGATGAGTTGTTCGCCGTCGACCGAGCGGATCCGTGTGCTCTTCACACCGATGTGCTCCACGGTGCCGCTGAGGTTGTCCACCTGCAGCGAATCCCCGACGACGAACGGCTTGTCGAGCGCGATGGACAGCGAGGCGAGCAGGTCGCCCAGCACTGTCTGCACGGCAAGCGCGACCGCGATGCCGGTGATGCCGAGGCCCGCGAGCAACGGCTTGATCTCGACGCCCAGGTTGTCGAGCGCGAGCAGGAAGGCCATCGCCCAGATCGTGATGCCGGCGATGAAGACGATGATGTCGATGGAGCTGGAGAGCGCCGCGTCCGACCCGTCGCGACGCGCACGCTTGTCGATCGAGAAGCGCACCACCGCCATCGCCCACAGGCCGACCTGGAACCAGAAGGTGAGGACGATGACGACGCTGAGCGCGTGCTCGATGCGAGGCGGCAGCGTCTGCAGCTGCGAGGCGCCGAAGTACAGCGCGACGGAAAACAGGAACAGCTTGCTGGTGCGCTCGACGAGCAACGCCGCGATGGCGAGTGCCGCGGGGAGCTGGTGGCCGGCCTGGATCCATTTGCGGCGGCGCGAAGCGATGAAGCCCCGCACCATCGGCAGGATCGTGAAGGTGACGAGGAACGCCAGCGCGGCAAGCGTCCAGGCGCCGATGGGATTACCGTGGAACGGCGTACGCCACAGATCGTAGAGGTCAGGCATCGGCGCGCATTATAAGCGCGCCGAAACTACAGCGGCTCGTGGTCCACGTCGTTCATGCCGAGCTCTTTCAGCTTGCGCGTGAGCGTGTTGCGCCCCCACCCGAGGAGCTTCGCCGCTTCCTGACGATGACCCTGAGTGCGCTTGAGCGCGGCGCGGATCAGCACGCGCTCGAATTCCGGCAGCGCTTCGTCGAGCAGCGGCTTCTTGCCCGTCATCGCATGGCGGTCCGCCCAGCCGGACAGCGCCGCCGCCCAGTCGGCATCGACCGGCCCGCTCGGCGTGGCGGTCACCAGCTCGTGCGGCAGGTCCTCCGGCCGCACTTCGGTGCCGGGCGCGAGAACCGTGATGCGACGGCAGAGGTTTACGAGCTCGCGGACGTTGCCGGGCCATCCGTAGGCGACGAGGCGCGCTTCGGATTCCGGCGTCAACGTCTTCTGTTCGACGCCGAGCTCGTGTGCGGCGACCGCGAGATAGTGCTCGAGCAGCTCGGGAATGTCCTCCGAGCGCGAGCGGATCGGCGGCAGCTCGATGCGGATGACGTTCAGGCGGTGATAGAGATCTTCGCGGAACTGTCCACGCGTCACGCGCTCCTGGAGATTCTGGTGGGTCGCCGCGATCACCCGCACGTCGACGCGGATCGGCGTCTGGCCGCCGACGCGATAGAACTCGTTTTCGGCGAGCACGCGCAGGAGGCGGGTCTGCAGCGGCGTCGACATGTCGCCGATCTCGTCCAGGAACAGCGTGCCGCCGTCCGCCTGCTCGAACCGGCCGCGACGCTGCGAGTCCGCACCGGTGAACGCACCCTTCTCGTGGCCGAACAGCTCGGACTCGAGCAGGTCGCCCGGAATCGCGGACGTGTTGAGCGCAATGAAGGGCTTCGCGGCGCGCGGGCTGTGGTCGTGCAGCGCGCGGGCCACGAGCTCCTTGCCCGTTCCCGATTCGCCGGTGATCAACACGGTGACACTCGAGCGCGCGAGACGGCCGATGGCCCGGAACACCTGCTGCATCGCCGGCGCGCGGCCGAGCAGCTCCGGAATGCGGGGTACCGCGGGCGGCTCGCCCGTGCCGCTCTGCGGATGGGCGCGCGCCGCACGCTTCACCAGATCGACCGCGCGATCGATGTCGAAGGGTTTCGGCAGGTACTCGAACGCGCCGCCTTCGTAGGCCGACACGGCGTTGCCGAGATCCGAATGGGCGGTCATCACGATGACCGGCAGCGCCGGCCGCGCATCGCGGATGCGCTTGAGCAGATCCAGGCCGGACTGGCCCGGCATGCGGATGTCGGTGATCAGCACGTCCGGGGATTCCCGGCGCAGGGCGTCGAGCGCCGGTTCCGCGGCCTCGAACGCGCGGGGCGTCATTCCGCCGTTGCGCAGGGCGCGCTCCAGCACCCAACGTATGGAGGCATCGTCGTCGACGAGCCAGACGCGCAAGGACGAGGTGCTCATGTGGAATCACCCAGGGGCAATAGAAGTGTGAACACCGTTCGTCCTGGCTCGCTCTCGAACTCGATCAACCCGCCGTTGCGAGTGACGAGCTCTTGTGCGACGGCCAGTCCGAGCCCGGTGCCATTCGGCCGGCCCGTGACGAGCGGATAGAAAATACTGGCGCTGAGGGCCTCCGGTACGCCGGGGCCGTTGTCTTCGACCTGCACGCTGGCAACGAGCTTGTAGCGCGTGGCGCCGATGCTCATGTTGGACAGCGCACGCGTCCGCAATGTGACGCGCCCGCTCGAATCGACCGCCTGCAAGGCATTGCGGCCGACGTTGAGCAGCGCCTGGATGATCTGATGTCGGTCGAGGAGCGCGCTCGGCAGACTCGGGTCGTAGTCGCGATCGACGATCACGCCGGGCTTCGCCTCACCTCGCAGCAGGTGATACACGTGCTCGCACAGCTCGTGAACGTTGACGTCCTTCTTGTCCGGCACGCGATTGGGACCGACCATCGAATCGACCAGCGCGGTGAGACGGTCGGCTTCGCTGATGATGACGCCGGTGTATTCCTTCAGCGTCGCGCTATCGAGCTCGCGCTCGAGCAGCTGCGCGGCGCCCCGCAGGCCCCCGAGCGGATTCTTGATCTCGTGCGCGAGCTGCCGAATCATCAGGCGGCTGCTGTCCAGGCGCGCCATCAGGTCGTTGTCGCGCGAGATGCGATGGCGCTGCGTGTCGTCCGCGAGCTCCAGCAGCAGGTGCGTTCCGGTGATCTGGCCCTCGAGCGCGGTGATCGTGATGTCGAGCACGCGCGCCGATTGCGGCGCGCCGATCGGCCGCAGCGTGAGCTCCCGATCCGCGATGCCTTCGCCGGTCTGCAGCACGCGCCGCAGGTTCGCGAGCAGGCCGTTCGAGTCGTGCAGGAAGTCGCCGAACGGACGGCCGCGGGCCTTGTTCAGGCTGAAGGCAAGCAGGTCCTGCGCTGCGACGTTCGCGTAGATCGGGCACAACTGCGCATCGAGCACGATGATGCCGGTGGACAGCGCGTCGAACAGGTCGGTCGGATCGAAGTGCGACAGCGCGGAAGGGAGGAACTCAGCAACCATCGCCGAGTCCCTGGCGGAATCGCCTCGCCGCTAGAAGCCGGGACGGTTCGCTCGATTCGGCGCGATATCGGAAGGCTGGCGGACGTGGAAGGTCACACTGGAGGTCGTGCAGACCGCCTGCCCCGTGCGCGCGTCTTCCACCACAGCGAGCACGGTGTGCGAACCGCGATACACCGGGCTCAGCGTGAACTCTGCGCCCGAGTAGGAATCCGACACGCGCTTGCCATCCAGTGCGATCGCCAGACGATGACCGGACTGCAGTTCCGGCTCGAGGCGCACACGAGCCGTGACGCTCTGTGTGTTGAAGAACACTTCGTCGTTTTGCGGCACGAAGATCTCGCACACGCTGTACGACGGACTCGTCGGCTGCGGCGTCGGGCGCGAGCCCGAATCTGCAACGGGCGCGGGCGTGTAGGTCTGCGCGGAAGAGACTTCCATTTTCTTCGCGCTCTCGTGCGGCTGATCGCTGTAGTGAGTGACTCCCTTCTCGTCCACCCACTTGTAGATCGTCGCCGCCAAGCTCGCGGTAGAGGCCAGCAGCATTAAGGTAAACGTGAGGATTCGCATAGGGGACCAGCATAGCCCTGCTGCATCCCAATACCAAAAACGGGCGGCCGCGTTTCCCCGCCGCGGCCGCCCGTACCCCATCCCGCCCCAAGGAGCCAATGCTGGATAAGGGACGAGACTTCAATGTCACACGTTCTCCGTGACGCTCAACAGCTGTAGTACATGTCGATTTCGACAGGATGAGTCGACATGCGGAAACGCGTGATTTCCTGCAGCTTCAGACCCATGTACGCGTCGATCACGTCGTTCGTGAACACGCCGCCACGTGTCAGGAACTCGCGATCCTTGTCGAGGTGCTCGAGTGCCATGTCGAGGGAGTGGCACACCGTCGGGATGTGCTTCGCTTCCTCGGGCTCCAGATCGTAGAGATCCTTGTCCGCCGGATCGCCGGGATGGATCTTGTTCTGGATGCCGTCGAGACCGGCCATCATCATGGCCGCGAAGGCGAAGTACGGATTCGCGCTCGAATCCGGGAACCGCACTTCGATGCGGCGCGCCTTCGGGTTCGACACCCACGGGATACGGATCGACGCCGAACGGTTGCGCGCGGAGTACGCGAGCATCACCGGCGCTTCGAAGCCCGGCACCAGGCGCTTGTAGCTGTTCGTGCCCGGGTTCGTGATCGCGTTGATCGCCTTCGCGTGCTTGATGATGCCGCCGATGTAGTAGAGCGCCGTGTCCGAGAGGCCGCCGTACTTGTCACCCGCGAACAGCGCCTTGCCTTCCTTCTGGAGGGACTGGTGGACGTGCATGCCACTGCCGTTGTCGCCGACGAGCGGCTTCGGCATGAAGGTGGCGGTCTTGCCGTAGCTGTGCGCAACGTTGTGCACGCAGTACTTCAGGATTTGCACTTCGTCAGCCTTGCGGACGAGGCCGCCGGCGCCGACGCCGATTTCGCACTGGCCGCCGGTCGCCACTTCGTGGTGGTGGACCTCGACCTTCATGCCCATCTCCTCGAGCGCGTTACACATCGCGGAGCGGATGTCCTGGAACGCGTCGACCGGCGGCACGGGGAAGTAGCCGCCCTTCAAGCCGGGGCGATGGCCGCGGTTGCCGTCCGCGTAATCCTTCCCGGAGTTCCACGCGCCCTGCACGGAGTCGATCTCGTAGAACGAGCCGTTCGTGGAGAAGCCGTGCTTGACGCTATCGAAGATGAAGAATTCGTTTTCGGGACCGAACAGCGCGCCGTCCGCGATGCCGGTGGACTTGAGGTAAGCCTCGGCACGGCGGCCGAGCGAACGCGGGTCGCGTTCGTAGCCCTGCATGGTCGCGGGCTCGATCACGTCGCAGCGGATGTTGACGGTGGTTTCCTCGAAGAAAGGATCGAGGACCGCCGTGGACGCGTCGAGCATCAGGATCATGTCCGACTCGTTGATGCCCTTCCATCCGGCGATGGAGGAGCCGTCGAACATCTTGCCGTCGCGGAACAGTTCTTCGTCGACGAGCCGTGCGGGAATCGTTACGTGCTGTTCTTTGCCGCGTGTGTCCGTGAAACGCAGGTCGGCATACTTGACCTCTTTTTCTTTTATCAGTTTGGTCACATCACTCGGTGTCATATCGCCTCCGGAATGGGGTATTGCTCTGCCGGCGCGGGAGCGACCGACGCCAGACCCTTACCCAGGCAGAGCGGCCAATCAGTGCAGGGCCTATGCCAGCTTCCGGACGCTTATGAATCAACGGCTTGAAGAAGCAAGGGACTGGCTTTGCACTGACGTGGTGCACTCGCCGGATGCCATTGCACCGGCGAGGGGCGTGGATTCTACGCCAAGCCCGAGCGCGCAACCGAATCGCCCCGACAGGGTGCGGGGCGTTTCCGATCAGAGCTCTACACAGCCCCTCGCTATACTCGCGCGTTTTTCGCGCACTCGGTCCCGATCATGACGGCAAGCAAGCTCGGCAATCCTCCCCGTACCTTCCAGGATCTGATCTTTGCGCTGCAGCGCTACTGGTCGGACCAGGGCTGCGTGATCATCCAGCCGTACGACATGGAGATGGGTGCAGGGACCTTCGCGCCGGCCACGTTCTTGCGGGCGATCGGGCCGGAGCCTTGGAGCGCGGCGTATGTCCAACCCTCGCGGCGCCCCACCGACGGGCGCTACGGCGAGAACCCCTTCCGCCTCCAGCACTACTACCAGTTCCAGGTGGTGATCAAACCTTCGCCGCTTGGCATCCTGGATTTGTACACCGGCAGCCTGCGCGCGCTCGGGTTCGATCCGCTCGTGCACGACATCCGCTTTGTCGAGGACAACTGGGAGTCTCCGACGCTCGGCGCCTGGGGATTGGGCTGGGAAGTCTGGCTGAACGGCATGGAGATCACGCAGTTCACCTACTTCCAGCAGGTCGGCGGACTCGACTGCAAACCGGTCACGGGCGAGATCACCTACGGGCTCGAGCGCCTGGCGATGTATCTGCAGAACGTCGAGAGCCTGTACGACATCGTGTGGGCTGACGGCCCGCTCGGCCGCGTCACGTATCGGGATGTCTGGCATCAGAACGAAGCCGAGCAGTCCGCCTACAACTTCGAGCACGCAGACGTTGCGCTGCTGTTCCGCCATTTCGATGAGCATGAGAAGGCCTGCAACGATCTGCTGGCCGCGAAGCTCGTGCTTCCGGCCTACGAGCAGATGCTCAAAACCTCACATACCTTCAATCTGCTGGATGCGCGCCGCGCGATCTCGGTGACCGAGCGGCAGCGCTACATCCTTCGTGTGCGCACGTTGGCGCGCGCCATAGCGCAGGCCTACTACGCGAGCCGCGAGGTGCTCGGCTTCCCGATGGTGCCCAAGTCGCCGGAGGCGGCATGACCCTCGAGAAGCGCGACTTCCTCATGGAGCTGGGCACCGAGGAGCTGCCCCCGAAGGCGCTTCGCGAGCTGGAGCAGGCGTTCGCGGCGAGCTTCCGCACCGGGCTCGACCAGGCCGGGATTGCGCACGGAGAGATCCAATCCTTCGCGACACCGCGCCGCATTGCCGTGCTGGTGAAACGGCTGGCTGCGAGCCAGCCCGAACAGAACATCAAGCGCAAAGGCCCCCCGGTGACCGCGGCGTTCGACGCGGCAGGTTCGCCGACGCGTGCGGCGCAGGCCTTCGCCGAGAGTTGCGGCGTGCCGATCGATTCGCTGCAGCGGGTCGAGGAAGGCAAAGGCACCTTTCTCTATTTCGTGGGCACGAAGCCCGGCAAGCCATCGACCGAACTGCTGCCGGGCATCGCGAGCGCCGCGCTCGCGGCCCTGCCGATTCCGAAGCGCATGCGCTGGGGGTCGAGCGACGCCGAGTTCGTCCGCCCGGTTCACTGGCTCGTGATGCTCTACGGGACGGACGTGGTGCCCTGCTGTCTGCTCGACACCAACGCGTCCAACCTCACCCGCGGCCATCGCTTCATGGCGCCGAAGGCCATCAGGGTGACGAGCCCCGCCACCTATGCGCGGATGGTGCGCGAACGCGGGTTCGTCGTGGCGGACTTCGCGCAGCGGCGCGAGCTCATCCGCGAGCAGTTGCAGGCGACGACCGTCGGCATTCCGCTCATCTCGGAGGCACTGCTCGACGAAGTCACCTCACTGGTCGAATGGCCGGTTGCCATCACGGGTCAGTTCGAGCCTCGGTTCCTGGCGCTGCCGCGCGAAGTGCTCATCTCGACTCTCCAGGATCACCAGCGCTATTTCCCGGTGGAGGACAGCGCCCATCGCCTGCTGCCGTTCTTCATCACGATCAGCAACATCGAAAGCCGTGAGCCCGACAAGGTGCGCGCCGGGAACGAGCGCGTCGTCCGGCCGCGTCTCGCCGACGCGGCGTTCTTCTGGGAACAGGATCGGAAGCAGCCGCTCGTCGCGCGCCGTGAAGGTCTCGACGCCGTGACCTTCCAGGCGAAGCTCGGCTCGATCGGCGACAAGACGCGGCGCGTGCGCGAGCTTGCAGGTGAAGTCGCCGCCGGCATCGGCGCGGATCGCACGACGGCCGAACGGGCCGCGGAGCTCTCCAAGTGCGATCTGCTCTCGGCACTGGTCGGCGAGTTTCCCGAACTGCAGGGCGTGATGGGCAGCTACTACGCGCGCGCCGATGGCGAGGCGGATGAGGTTGCCGACGCGATCCGCGAACACTACCTGCCGCGCGGCGCCGGCGATTCGCTGCCGTCCACCGGCGCCGGCGTTTCGGTCGCGATCGCGGACAAGCTCGATACGCTCGCCGGGATCTTCGCCATCGGACAGAAGCCGACCGGCACCAGGGATCCTTTCGGTCTGCGCCGTGCCGCCATCGGCGTGCTGCGCACCCTCATCGAGAAGGGGCTCGATCTGGACGTGCGCGCGCTCATCGATCGCGCCGTAGCGCTGCAGCCGGTGCAGTCCCCGACGGCCCCCAATGAGATCTACGACTATGTGATGGAGCGTTTGCGGGCGTATTACCTCGAGCCCGCCGAAGGTCGTGTCACCGTCACGACGGAAATGTTCGATGCCGTGCTGGCTACGCAGCCGCGATCGCCGCTGGATTTCGACGCCAGGCTCAAGGCGCTGAGCGCCTTCCTGGAGTTGCCCGAAGCGACGAGCCTCGCGGCGGCGAACAAGCGCATCGCAAACATCCTGCGCAAGACCAGCGAGGCGATCGGCAATGAAGTGAACGTCGAGCTGCTACGCATGCCCGCGGAAGTGAAGCTCTACGACGCGATGCACGCGCTGCGCGAACCTGTCTCTGGCGCAACGGTGCGCCGTGAATACACTGCAGCGCTCGGGCAGCTCGCCCAGTTGCGACCCGCGGTCGACGCCTTCTTCGACGAGGTGATGGTCATGGACGAAGACCTCAAGCTGCGTGACAACCGGCTCGCGCTGCTCGCCCAGCTGCGCGGCATGTTCGGCGGTATCGCCGATCTGTCTCGCCTGCCCGGCTGACCCATGCAGTTCGTCGGTTCGCTCGTCTTCACGGCGTTCCTGTTTCTCTGGACGTTCTGCTACGCCATCTTCTTCGTCGTCGCCTGCTCCTTCCTGCCGTTCAAGCGGCGCTTCGTGCTGGCGCGGTTCTGGGGACGCGCGCTGCTCACCGTTCTGAAGTGGACGTGTCGTCTCGACTACGTCGTGACGGGGCGCGAGAACCTGCCGCCCGGAAATCACGTAGCGCTGTGGAAGCACTCCTCGTCGTGGGAAACGATCGCGATGGCGGTTCTGCTGCCGCGGCAGGTGTGGGTGCTCAAACGCGAGCTGCTCTGGATTCCGTTCGTGGGCTGGGGCATCCGGCAGTTGCACGCGATCGCCATCGATCGCAAATCAGGGGCTTCCGCCGTCACGCAGGTCGTCGAGCAGGGCAAGGAGCGGCTGGCCGAAGGCGACTGGGTGGTGATCTTTCCGGAAGGCACGCGCATGCCCCTCGGCGAGACCCGGCGCTACGGTGTGAGCGGCGCGCTGCTGGCGCGCGAGACGGGCAGGATGATCGTCCCGATCGCCCACGATGCGGGTCGTTACTGGCCCCGTCGCGGACTCTACAAACGGCCGGGCACGATCCGCGTGATGATTGGCCCGCCGATCCCCGCCACCGGCGACCCCCGCGAGACCAATGAAAAGGCCCAGGCGTGGATCGAGCGCCAGATTCGCGAACTGTCTCGCCCGTGAGCCAATTCCGGCACTAAACGTCCAGATTGGCGACTGAAAGCGCGTTCTTCTCGATGAACTCGCGGCGCGGCTCCACCTGGTCACCCATGAGCGTGGTGAAGATGTCGTCCGCCGCGACGGCGTCTTCGATCTTCACGACCAGGAGCCGGCGCGACTCGGGGTTGATCGTCGTCTCCCAGAGCTGCTCCGGGTTCATCTCGCCGAGACCCTTGTAGCGCTGGATCGTCTGACCCTTCTTCGCTTGCTCGAACAGCCAGCGCATCGTCTCCTTGAACGAACCGACTTCGTGCCGATCGCTCCCGCGCTTCACGTACGCGCCCTCACCGGTCAGGCCCGCAAGCGTACGGGCGAGATCCGTGATGCGCTGGTACTCGGCCGACTCGAAGAATTCGCGCGGCAGGAACTTGTTGCTGACGCTGCCGTGCTCGGTCTTGTGCACGAAGATGCGCGAGGCTTGCGGGTCTGCGCCGGCGCGCACCTCGACCTGGAACGTGCGCGAACCATCGTCCAGCACATTGAGCCGCTGGTGCAATTCGCGCGCCCAGTTGCGCAGCCAGTCGATGCGGTCGAAATCGGCAACCGTCACCTCGGGCATGTAGATCAGCTGCTCGAGCAGGCGGTCGTCGTAACGACGCGACCAGCGCTTGATGATGGCCTGCACCTCCATGTACTTGCGCGCGATCGCCTCGAGGCTCGTGCCGGAAATCGGCGGTGCCGCAGCGTTCTCGTGGAACTCCGCGCCTTCGAGCGCGGTGTTGAGCAGCACCGCGTTGAGCTCCAGGTCGTCCTTCACGTACTGCTCTTGCTTGCCGCGCTTCAATTTATAGAGCGGCGGCTGCGCGATATAGATGTGGCTGTTCTCGATCAGCGCCGGCATCTGCCGGTAGAAGAACGTGAGCAGCAGCGTGCGGATGTGCGAACCGTCCACGTCCGCGTCCGTCATGATGATGATCCGGTGGTAGCGCAGTTTCGCGAGATCGAAGTCGTCGCGCCCGATGCCGCAGCCGAGCGCGGTGATCAGCGTGCCGACTTCGGCGGAGCCGAGCATCTTGTCGAAGCGCGCCTTCTCGACGTTCAGGATCTTGCCCTTCAGAGGCAGGATCGCCTGCGTGCGCCGGTCGCGGCCCTGCTTCGCGGAACCGCCTGCGGAATCACCCTCGACGATGAAGATCTCCGAGAGCGCGGGATCCTTCTCCTGGCAGTCCGCGAGCTTGCCCGGCAGGCCCGCGATGTCGAGCGCGCCTTTGCGCCGTGTCATTTCGCGCGCCTTGCGCGCGGCTTCGCGCGCCCGCGCGGCCTCGATGGTCTTCGCGACGATCAGCCGCGCTTCCTGCGGATGCTCGAGCAGGAACTCGCCGAGCTTGTGGCCGACGACGTTCTCGACGATGCCCTTCACTTCCGAGGACACCAGCTTGTCTTTCGTCTGCGAAGAGAATTTCGGATCAGTGAGCTTCACCGACAGGATCGCGGTGAGCCCTTCGCGCGCATCGTCGCCGGTGGTCGCGATCTTCTCGCGCTTCGCCGACATTTCCTTCTCGATGTAGTCGTTCAACGTGCGCGTGAGCGCGCTGCGGAATCCCGCGAGGTGCGTGCCGCCGTCCTTCTGCGGGATGTTGTTCGTGTAGCAGAACATGCTCTCCTGGTAGGAGTCGTTCCACTGCATCGCGACTTCGACCGTGATGTTCGATTCCATCGCCTTGAAACCGAAAACGGTTTCGTGCACCGGCGTGCGCGTGCGATTGAGGTATTGCACGAAGGCTTGCAGGCCACCGGCGTGCTCGAAGACGTCGTTCCGGTTCTCGCGCTCGTCGACCAGCTCGATGCGGACCCCGGAGTTCAGGAACGACAGCTCCCGGAGGCGCTTGGCCAGGATGTCGTAGTTGAACTGGATGTTCGTGAAGATCTGGGAGCTCGGCTTGAAGCGGATGACCGTCCCCCGCTCGCTCGTCTCGCCGAACGCCGCCATCGGCGCCGCCGGCTCGCCCAGGTGGTACTCCTGCTTGTGCACCCGCCCGTCGCGGCAGATCGTCATCTGAAGGTAGTCCGACAGGGCGTTGACCACGGAAACGCCGACCCCGTGCAGTCCACCCGACACTTTGTATGAAGAATCGTCGAACTTACCGCCAGAATGCAGCACAGTCATGATCACTTCGGCGGCGGAGCGTCCCTCTTCGGGATGGATATCGACGGGAATGCCGCGGCCGTTGTCGGAAACGGTAACCGACTCATCCGCGTGGATCGTCACGATGATCCGGTCGCAATGGCCGGCCAAAGACTCGTCGATGGAGTTGTCGACGACCTCGAAAACCATGTGGTGTAGCCCGGTGCCGTCATCGGTGTCACCGATGTACATTCCCGGTCGTTTCCGGACCGCGTCTAGACCCTTTAAGACTTTGATTTTGCTGGAATCGTAGACGTCGTTCGGTGACATGAAGGGTCCCGGAAATTTGATGCGGGATTATACCTGCGACACCCCTCCATGTTCCACGTGAAACACCTTGTCCGGACTCCCAAAAAGCGCCCTGTTTCCATGGAGTGCGGTCACTACGAGTTGGCATCGAAGTTCGCCGATCATCCCGACAAATTGTCGTAGCCGATCGGCATCCAGCTCTGCAGCGGGATCGTCCAGAAGTAAGGTCGGCACGGCCTCCGTCAGCCCGCGGATGAGCTTGAGTTGGGCCAGCGTGAGGGCGACCGCGACCAGCTTCTGCTGCCCTCTCGACAGTGTGTCGCGGGCCAGGCCTCCGCCCCGAATCCTCAGCACGAGGTCCGCGCGATGCGGACCTACATGTGTGAGCCCCCGGTGCGTGTCCCGGTCTCGGCTCGCCCGCAGCGCCTCCTCCAGGGAGAGTTCTGCATTCCAGCCGCGAGCGTAATGCAGTTCCACGGGCAAGCCCGTGAGGTCGTGAACCATCGGTAGCCAGATCGGGACGAGCTGTTCAGTGAAACTCCGTCGTGACGCAGCGATCAGCTCGCCCCATCGCACGAGTTCGGGATTCCACACATCCGCTTGGCCCGGTGCGGTCTTCAGCGCGGCGTTCCGCTGTTTCAGGGCCCGGGTGTAGAGCGACCAGGCGTCGATGAATGTAGGTTCCACGTGGAACACGGCCCAGTCCATCCAGCGCCGGCGTCGGTTCGCGCCTTCCTCAACCAGGCGGTGAGTCCCTGGCTCGATCACCTGGACGGCGAAGGCCGTGGAGAGCTCTGCGAGGGACTTCGCCGGCGCGGCATCGATACGCGCCTCAGTACCCCCGTCCCGAGTGACGCGAACACCGAGGGTGCGGGTTGGAGGCCCCTCGGTCCGACCGAACACCACGAGCTGCTCGGCGTCATGGCGGATGAGCTTCTCCGAGTTTCGGGTCCGGAAGGATCTGCCGCGTCCCAGGATGAAGATCGCCTCGAGAAGCGACGTCTTCCCGGCGGCGTTGGAGCCCCAGATGAGGTTGTGCCCCGGATGCAGGCGCACCTCGGCTCGCCGGATGCACCGCAGGTCATCGACTGCGAGCTCCGCGAGACTCATGAGGAAGGGCCGATGCGCTAGAGGCGCATCGGCATGACGACGTACTTCGTGTTGGTCGTTCCGGGCGCCCGGATCAGGCAGCTGCTGTTCGCGTCGCTCAGGCCGATCTCGACTTTCTCGGTCTCGATCGCGGCCAGGGCATCCAGCAGGTAATTCACGTTGAAGCCGATTTCCAGGTCGCTGCCCTTGAAGGCCACCTCGATCTGGTCTTCGGCTTCTTCCTGCTCCGGATTGTGGGCCTGGACGGTCAGCAGATCGCTACGGAATACCAGACGGATCCCGCGATACTTTTCGTTCGAAAGGATGGCGGTCCGCTGCAGCGCCTGCTTCAGCGTTTCGCGGTCCGCTTCCATGATCTGCAGCGTCCCGGCCGGGATCACGCGGCCATACTCCGGGAAACGTCCATCGATCAGCTTCGAAGTGAAGCGAATGTCGCCGATCTGGGCGCGAACGTGATTGGTTCCGATGGCCAGCTCCAGGTTCCCGTCGGCGGTGAGCGTCCGCTGCAGCTCCAGGACGCCCTTGCGAGGCACGATGACCTGCTGCGCCGTCTTTGCCTTCGCCGCCAGCTCGGTCTCGCAAAATGCCAGACGATGGCCGTCAGTCGCGACCGCTCGCAGCGATTTCCCTTCCGTTTCGAGCAACATGCCGTTCAGGTAATAGCGCACGTCCTGCTGGGCCATCGAGAAATGGGTCTTGTCGATGAGGCGGCGGAACTCGCCCTGGCTCACCGAGAGGGTCTGCTGGGCGTTGATCTCGTCGACCAGCGGAAACTCCGCGGCTGGCAGGGTCGAAAGGGTGAATCGGCTGCGTCCCGCGCGAATCGACACCCGTTCGGCCTCGGTGCTCAGAGTGACGCTCGTCTTCTCCGGCAACGACCGGAAGATATCCAGGAGTTTCCTTCCCGGTATCGTGACGTCCCCCGCCTGCTGCACGGTGACGTTGCTCGCTGCCACCAGCTCCACCTCGAGATCCGTGCCGGTGATGCTTAGCCGGTTGTCCTTGGCAGACATGAGCACGTTCGCCAGTACGGGCATGGTCTGGCGACGCTCGACCACGCCGATCACGCTCTGCAGGGGGCCGAGAAGATCTTCACGCGAGGCGGTCAGCTTCATGGATTCACTCTTTCTTAAAAGGATTTAGAGCTAGTTGTTGTTGCAGTAGAGCGTGTGGATAACGATGACAAAACGTTCGGACGATTCCGATCAACACCTTGCATCGAGATTTGAAACTCGAAACCCTAGGACGAAATGCGTACGTGCTGTGCACGCCCTGTGCGTAACTTTATCCCCAGAACCATCCACAGTTCATCAACAGACTTGTGCCCCCTATCCGGCGAGGGTTCTCAACAGGTTTGAATAGTCCTCGCCGATGCGTCGCTCCGAATCCCGCAGTTCCCGGATCCGTTTGCACGCATGCAGCACGGTGGTGTGATCGCGGCCGCCGAAGGCGTCGCCGATCTCCGGCAGGCTGTGACTCGTCAACTCTTTCGAGAGTGCCATCGCGACCTGCCGCGGACGTGCGACCGAACGGCTGCGCCGCTTCGACAGCAAATCCGCCATGCGAACCTTGTAGTAATCCGCAACGGTCTTCTGGATGTTCTCGATCGTCACGAGCTTCGCTTGCAGCGAGAGCAGATCCTTCAACGCTTCCTTCGTGAATTCCAGCGTGATGGGATGGCCGGTAAATCGTGAGTTCGCGATCACGCGACGCAGCGCGCCTTCGAGCTCGCGCACGTTGGAGCGGATGCGCTTCGCGATGAAAAACGCCACTTCCTCGGGCAAAACAGTGCCGGCGCCCTGTGCCTTCGACATCAGGATCGCCACGCAGGTCTCCAGCTCCGGCGGCTCGATGGCCACCGTGAGCCCCCAGCCGAAGCGCGATTTCAGCCGCTCCTCGAGGCCCTGGACTTCTTTCGGATAGCGATCGCACGACAGGATCACGTGATGCTGCCCTTCGAGCAGCTCGTTGAACGTGTGGAAGAACTCTTCCTGTGAACGATCCTTGCCGGCGAAGAACTGGATATCGTCGATGAGCAGCGCATCGAGTGAGCGGTACGCCGTCTTGAATTCATTCATCGTGTTGTGCTGAAGCGCGCGGACCATATCCGTCACGAAACGCTCTGAATGCACGTACGCGACGCGCGCTTCGGAATCCTGCTGCTTGATCGCGTGTACGATCGCGTGCATCAGATGGGTCTTGCCGAGACCAACGCCGCCGTACATGAACAGCGGGTTGTACGAACGCCCGGGATTTTCCGCGACTTGCAGCGCCGCCGCCTTCGCGAGCTGATTGCTCTTGCCTTCCACGAAGGTCGCGAAGGTGAAATCGGGATTGATGCGCGCGCCGACGACGAGGCCTTCCGCGCGCCGCTTCTGCGCGGGCATCACCGGTGCGGCCGGCGCTTCCTTCGCGGGCAGGGCCCGTGCCCCCACTTCGACGGTGACGATTGGCACGTCGCCCGTGTTCTCGTCACTCAGGAGCTCGCCGATCCGCCGCAGCAGGTTGGCGTTGACCCAGTCGACCGCGAAACGGTTCGGCGCCAGCAGTTTCAGCGCGCCGGCGCGCTCGACGACCTGCAGCGGACGCACCCAGGTATTGAACTGCGCTTCCGGAAGCTCGGCTTCCAGCGCGCGCACGCAACGAGTCCAGAGCGAGGCTTCCACAGGCGAATCTCTTGGCAAATCTCGTGGCGTGGGGAAAAGGCTGCGCAGTCTATACCGTCGGACGCGCGTCGCGAAGCTGAGGAAATTGACACCTCGGGGCCTCCCGCTTAACCTTGCCGCCCTTTTCGTCGGACCTGCTGGATCGCCCCCATGTCGAAGCGCACCTATCAGCCGAGCAAGCTGCGCCGCAAGCGCACGCACGGATTCCGCGCACGCATGGCGACCAAGGGCGGCCGCCGCGTCATCAACCGGCGCCGCGCGAAGGGCCGCCGAAAGCTCATTCCATAAAAGCGGAACGAGAGCCCCGACTCACACTCCCTGCGCAACGGCGCTTGCGCCGGAAGCCCGATTTCGATGCCGTACACACGCGCGGCCGGCGCTGGACAAGCGAATTCTTCACCGTGACTGCGCGTTCGAACGATCTTGGCTGGCCCCGTATCGGGCTCGCGGTGGCGTCGAAGATCGCGGGCGGCTCGGTTGGCCGCAATCGCATCCGCCGTCTCATCCGTGAATCCTTCCGCCTCCGGCAACACGACCTGCCGTCCCTTGATTTCGTGGTGAGTGCCCGCACAGCGGCGAAGGCCACCGCGGCGCGCGATCTGCGCACCAACCTCGAAACGCTGTGGACGAGAGTAAAAGAATGAGCCTGTCCCCGCTGGGTCTGGTCGCCGTGTCCCTGATCCGCGTTTATCAGTGGACGATCAGTCCGCTGCTCGGCCGGAACTGCCGCTTCCATCCGACCTGCTCGCAGTACGCCGTCGAGGCGGTGCAGCGCTTCGGCGCTGTGCGCGGCAGCTGGCTCGCGATCAAGCGGCTCGGGCGCTGTCACCCCTGGCATCCCGGCGGCTTCGACCCGCCGCCGACAAAGGCAGGCGTATGAGCGGCAATCCGCGCATCTTCCTGTGGATCGGGCTCGCGTTCCTGTTGCTGCTCAATTACCAGGCGTGGGTCGCCGACCACGCGCCGCAGGCCGCAGCCGCGGCAGCCGCCCAGCAGGGACAAACCGCGCAGGACAACGCCGCAGCCAGTGACTCGCTGGCCACAGCGATTCCCCAAGCGGCCACTTCCACTGGCGGCGCTACTGCTTCGCCCGCCGCGGCGCCCGACGTCCCGGCCTCCTCATCCACCGCGCCTGGCGCGGCCGCAGCCGCGGTGGAATCGGCGGGAGAAACCGTTCACGTCCGCACGGACGTGCTGGATATCGACATCGCGCTGACTGGCGGGACCATCGAGCGCGCGGACCTGCCTCGCTATCCGAAGGTGAAGGGACAGGAAACCCCCGTTCGGCTGATGAACCGGGACAGTCCCGCGACGCTGTACCTCCTTCAGTCCGGCCTGACGGGCCCGGCCGATTCGAGCCGGCCGACGCATCTCGCCCAGTTCACCAGCACGCAGACCGAGTTCGATCTCGGCAACGCCGCGGAGCTGCGCGTGCCGCTCACTTGGACCGATGGCAATGGCGTCACGGTCACCAAGACGTTCACGTTCCGTCGCGGCGAGTACCGCATCGATCTCAATTACGACGTCGAGAATCGCTCAGCCGCTCCGTGGGCCGCCGCCGCCTACGCGCAGATCCTACGTAACGACCCCAAGACCGAGCGCTCGCTCATCACGACGGACGTCTCCAACTACGCCTTCCACGGCCCGGCGATCTACGACGGCGAGAAGTACAGCAAGCTCAACATCGAGGACGACGAGGATCAAAGGCTCGCCCTCGAGGTGAAGAACGGCTGGATCGCAGCCCTGCAGCACCATTTCGTCGGTGCGGTCGTGCCCGCGAAGGACGAGCCTTCGCGCCTGACGCTCGGCGTGACGGGCCGCGAGTACCGCATCGTCGCCGCCGGACCGATGAAGACCGTGGCGCCGGGTGCCACCGGCAAGTTCGAACAGGCCCTGTTCGTCGGCCCCAAACTGCAGGCGCAGCTCGAGAAGACCGGGCCGAAGCTCGAACTGGTGGCCGATTACGGCCACCTGACGATTCTCGCCAAGCCGCTGTTCATCGTGCTCGAGTTCGTCCACAAGTGGCTCGGCAACTGGGGCTGGGCGATCATCATCGTCACCTTCCTCCTGAAGCTCGTTTTCTATCCGCTCTCGGAAGCGAGCGGCAAGTCGATGGCGAAGATGAAGAACCTCGCGCCCCGCATCAAGACGATGCAGGAGCAGTACAAGGGCGATCGCGAGAAGCAGGGCAAGGCGATGATGGAGCTGTACCAGCGGGAGAAAGTGAATCCCGTGGCCGGCTGCCTGCCGATGCTCGTGCAGATTCCCGTGTTCCTGGCGTTCTACTGGGTGCTGCTCGAGAGCGTGGAAATGCGCCAGGCGCCGTTCATGCTCTGGATCAACGATCTTTCCTCGAAGGATCCGTTCTACATCCTGCCGCTGATCATGGCGATCGCGATGTTCATCTCCTTCAAGCTGCAGCCGACGCCCGCCGACCCGGTGCAGGCGAAGGTGTTCATGGTGATGCCGATCGTGATGTCGGTGATGTTCGCGTTCTTCCCCGCGGGCCTGGTGCTCTACTGGGTGACGAACACGATCCTGCAGATCGCGCAACAGTGGAACATCAATCGCCGCATCGAGCGCGATTCGAAGAAGACCTGAGCGCCTCCTCGGAGTAGCCTGCGCGCCATGACGCGCATCGACACCATCGTCGCCGCGGCGTCCCCGCCAGGACGCGGTGGCGTCGGCATCGTGAGGATTTCCGGCCCGAAGGCTCCTGAGATTGCCGCCGTCGTGCTCGGCGAGCTGCCGCCGCCGCGGGTGGCGAGTTTCTCGCCGTTCCTCGACGCACAGCAGCAGCCTATCGACGTCGGCCTGGCGCTGTTCTTCCCGTCTCCGAATTCCTATACCGGTGAGCACGTGCTCGAGCTCCAGGGGCACGGCGGCCCGGTCGTGGTGGAGAACGTGATCGCGCGGATCGTCGAGCTCGGGGCGCGCCGCGCCGGGCCGGGCGAATTCACGCAGCGCGCCTTCCTCAACGACAAGGTCGATCTCGCGCAGGCCGAAGCGATTGCGGATCTCATCGAGGCCGGTTCGCGCGAAGCGGCGCGAGCGGCGATGCGTTCGCTCCAGGGCGAATTCTCCGCGATGGTCCAGGGCGTGACCGAGGCCGTCATCGAGCTGCGCACGTACGTCGAAGCGGCGATCGATTTTCCGGAAGAGGAGGTCGACTTCCTGGCGGATCGCGATCTCACCGATCGACTCTCCGCCGTGCGCGAACATTTCGACGCGGTCGAAGCGAGCGCACGCCAGGGCCGGCTGCTGCGCGAAGGCATGACCGTCGTGATCGCCGGGCGGCCCAACGCCGGCAAGTCCAGTCTTCTCAATCGCCTCGCGGGTTACGACGCCGCCATCGTCACGGCCGTGCCGGGCACGACGCGCGATGTCCTGCGTGAACGCATCGACATCGACGGGATGCCGCTCCACGTGCTCGACACGGCGGGTCTTCGCCAGGGCGGCGACGTCGTCGAAGAAGAGGGTATTCGCCGCGCGATCGTCGAGATCTCGCGCGCGGACCGCGTGCTGTTCGTGCTCGACGCGATCGACGATCCCGGTGCGACTGCGTTCCACGAGGAGCGCGTGCGCCTGCCGCCCGACGTGCCCGTCACGCTCGTCTTCAACAAGTGCGATCTTTCTTCCGGGATCCCCGTCGCCGACACCATCTCCGGTCCGCCGCGCGTGACGATTTCCGCACTGAACGGCACCGGCGTCGACGTGCTGCGCGCGCACCTCAAATCCTGCATGGGCTTTCGCGCGGCCGAGGCCGGCACGATCTCCGCGCGGCAGCGCCATCTCGAAGCGCTGACCCGGGCACGGCAGCACGTCGAAGAGGCTCAGCGTCAGCTCAGCGAACGCCGCGCCGGCGAGCTCGTCGCCGAGGAGCTGCGCGCGGCCCAGCAGTGCCTGGGCGAAATCACCGGCGAATTCACCAGCGACGACCTCCTCGGGCGCATCTTTTCCAGCTTCTGCATCGGCAAGTAACTCCATTCGAAGGGGCTTGTTACCGACTTTGTCACCGCCGCACCGCTAGGCTGGCGCCGACATGGATACCCCGATCCGGATCGTCATCTGCGGCGGCGGCGCTTCCTCGGTGCTGCTGCTCACCGCCTTGCGCAGGCAGCGCGTCTCCCGTCCGGTCAGCGTCACGGTCGTCGAGCCGCGCGAGAAGCTGGGCCTGGGCGTGGCGTACTCGACCACCTCCCCCGTTCACCTGCTCAACACTCGCGCTCTCAACATGTCGGTGGGCGATGATGCCGACGATTTCGTGCGCTGGCTGAAAGCGGAGCGACCGCGTCGCGTGCTGAACTGGACGCGCAATGACTTCGCGCCGCGCCGCTACTTCGGCGAATACCTGGAAGCGAAGGTCGCCGAACTCGCTGGGGCAAAGGATCTGTGGCTCACGTGGGCGCAGGCCAGCGCCGATGCCGTGATCCCTGCGGACGGCGGCTGGGAAGTCGTCCTCTCGCGCGGCAATCCACTGCGCGCGGACATCGTGGTGCTCGCCACCGGAAATGAAACGCCGCGCGCGCTCGGATCGAATCTCACGCCGCAGGCGCAGCGCCTGATCCTCAACGACCCGTGGGACTGCGCGCGGAATGCGGACATTCACCGCGACGCCGCGGTGCTGCTCGCTGGCACGGGGCTCACGTCAGTCGACGTCGCGGTCGACCTCCTGCATCGCGGCCACAAAGGTCCGATTCACATCTTCTCGCGTCACGGCCTGCTGCCGCGACCGCACGGCCCCGTGGCCACGTCGCTCGAGGATTTCCGTCCGACCCTGCCGCCCACCGTGCGAGGGATCGTCGAGCACGTGCGCAAGGTCGGCAAGGACGATTCGAACGGTGCGCAGTGGCGCGCCGCCTTCACCGAGCTGCGCTCCGTCGCCCCGGCCCTGTGGGCAGGCTGGGATCTGAAGGAGCGCCGCCGTTTCCTGCGACACGTCCGCCCCTTCTGGGACGTGCATCGCCACCGCATCGCGCCACGCATTCACGCAAAGCTCACCCGCGCGCTGGAGTCCGGCCAGCTCGAGGTGTTTCGAGGGAGGCTCACGGGCATCGAGCACCATGCGCAGCGAAACACGCTGAGCGTGTCGCTCCGCCAGGCCGATGGGGTGCGCGTGCTGGAGGTGGCGCGGCTCATCAACTGTACGGGGCCGGAGCAGGACCCGGCCAAGTCGACCAACCCCCTCCTCAACACGCTGGTCGGAGATTCGATCGCGCGGCCGGATGTGATGCGGCTCGGCCTGGCGGTGGATCCGGCGCTGCGCCTGCTCGGTCGCGACGGCAAGCCGCACCGGTCGCTGTTCGCGGTAGGCGCCCTGACGCGGGGCAGCCGCTGGGAAGTCACCGCCATCGCAGAGCTGCGGGACCAGGCGAACACCGTCGCCCGCGAGATCGAGCGACAACTCGCGCACTACCGCGAAAAGGAGCCCTTCGTTCCCCCTTTGGACCGGGATTGCCTCGTGCGTGAATCAGTCGGCGCATAGGCGATCTTCCGGCCCTGCGCCGCATAGGCGGCGGCGAATTGCGTTTCCCGATCACCGAACAGATCCGGCTCCGTCAGCCCCAGTGTGGCGACCAGCCTTTCCATGACCTGCCGATGCGTTTCCGTCGCGCCGTCGGCGCGGATGTGGACCACTGGCACTCCCTCTTTCTCCAGCTCACGGGTGACCAGGATCGTGCGATGGCAGTCGAGCGGTTCGCGCTCGGCGCACATCAACGCCACGCGCTTCGACATCGACTCGTCGACTACACGGCGAAGGCCACGCTTGAACAGCTCGGTCCGCGCAAGCTTCTCGTAACTCACCCGCCCGTCCTCGTAGCAGCCCGGGTCCGAGCTGCGCGCCCCCAGCTCCTGGCCGAGGAACAGGTAATCGATGCCGCATTCCTTCAGGGACGCCTCGAGCCTCTGCCGGTTGTACTGCGGATTGAAACGGCTGAACGGCGTCGAGCGCACATCCGCGAGCACCTCGATGCGGTGCGTCTGCAGCAGCGACAGAAAGTGCTCGATGCCATGGTTCGAATGGCCCAGCGTGAAGACCGGGGGACGATCGGTCATGCTGCAGCCCCATGAGACTGGTTCCCCTCGGCCGCCGCGTCGCCCTGCCCGGTCACGTGCGCAACGCGCTCGCCAGCCTGTTCGGCGCCGACGTCGACCGGGTCGAGATCATCGAACACTCGCTGTTCGCGAAGCTGCACCTGCGCGCCATCGCGACCACGCGCCGCCGCCGGATCTACCTCCGTGACGGCGCGGGAGATTTCTTCGACAACCCGATCCTGATGCTCCACGAGTACTGCCACGTCCTCAAACAATGGGAGCCGGGCACGATGACCGTCGCCCGATATCTGGGAGAGTGCCTGCGACGGGGCTACTGGGACAACCGCTTCGAAATCGAGGCGCGGGAATTCGCGGAAGACAACGTCTACCGCTTCCGCGCGCTCCTGTCGCGCTCAGCCCAGTAGCGCTTCGCGGCGGTAGAGCCGGCCGGCGAACATCGCGAGCAGCACGCCGAGCGCCAGCGTCACCGCGACGGAGATGATCAGGAAGCTCACGGGAACGGCCTCGTCGCGCAGCAGGCTGGTGATGAGGAAGTGCTGGCTCAGCGAAGGCACCGACATCAGCCACGCCGTCGGCCGAAGCCCGAGCATGCCGGCGAACACGAGCGGCAGCGTCGGCACCATCAACACCAGGCCAAGATAGGTCTGTGCCTCGCGATAGCTGCGAGTGTACGCGGCGACGATAGTCATCAGCGAAGCACCCAGCGGAACGAGCGGCAGGCAGCAGAGCCCGATCTGCACCGCCGTGAGCGGCCCGAAGTTCACACTCATCCCGAAGCGCTCGAGCCCGACGAATCTCAGCGTGATGGCGAACGCGGTGACGGTGAGCACCAGCGTCATCGACATGTACGCGCATGTGGCAAGAATCTTTCCGTAGATGAGATCAGAGCGTTTCACCGGCACCGTCAGCAGCGGTTCCAGCGAGCCCCGCTCGCGCTCGCCCGCCGTCGCATCGATCGCGAGGTACAGCCCGCCCATCAGCATCGACAGCAGCACGATGTAGCTCACCGCGCCGAGCGCGAGCACCGACCGGCTCGCGGGCGTGGAGACATCGACGTCCTGCACGACGATCGGCGCCAGCACCAGCGGATCGACGCCGCGCGCGGTCATGCGCAGCTGGACCATCGCCGCGCCGAACTGCCCGATCACGCGCCGTGCCCGCTGCGCGTCGCGCTGGATTTCGGCGTCGGACGCATCGGCATAGAGCAGCAGCGGAGCGGGTTGCGCGGAGGAGAACCGCTTCGCGTATTCGTCCGTGATCATCAGCACGATCCTGCGACGATGTTCCCGAGTCGCCTCGCGTGCCGCCGCATCGTCGAGCGTGACCGCCTCGACCTTGACGCCCCGCTCGCGCAGGAACCGAACGAGATTGGGCGCCCGCTCGGCGTGGGATACGGCGAGATCGAGCGACACCTCGTCCTGAACGGAACCCCGCTGCACCATCACCGACAGGATCACCGAGATCAGCAGCGGACCCATCAACGGCCCGACCAGCAGGCCCGTCAGGATCGTGCGCTTGTCGCGCAGGTTTTCGAGGAACTCCTTGCGGAACACCGTGAAGATCGCGCGGTTCACGTCAGGCCCTCGCCATCACCGATGAGCTGGACGAAGGACTCCTCCAGGCTGGCGTGCCCGGTGCGCGCCCGAATCTCATCGAGCGTGCCGCTGGCGACGACGTTGCCGTGCGCGATGACGATCACTTCGTCGCACAGTCCGCTCACCTCGTGCATCACGTGGCTCGAGAAGAGGATGCAGTGCCCTTTCTGCCGCAAGGTTTCCAGGATGCGTCGCAGACTGCGCACCGCCATCACGTCGAGCCCGTTGGTAGGCTCGTCGAGGAGCAGATTCTGCGGGCGATGCACCAGCGCGCGGGCCAGCGCCGTCTTCATCCGCTGGCCCTGGGAGAACGCCTTGGCGGGTCGGTCCGCGAAGTCCTGCATTTCCAGCAGCTCGATGAGCTCTGCGGCGCGCGCCTTGACTTCGCGCCTCTCCATGCCGTGCAGCGCCCCGAAGTAATGGATGTTCTCGCGCGCCGTGAGCCGCGGATAAATACCGGCGTTGTGTGGCAGCACGCCTATGCGCCGGCGTGCTTCGAGCGGCGATTGCACGACGCTGGTCGCATCGATCAGCGCATCGCCGCCGTCCGGCGTGAGCACCGTGTACAGGATCCGCAGTGTCGTCGACTTGCCCGCACCGTTCGGGCCGAGCAGGCCGGTGATGCGCCCGTCCTGGGCGCGCAGGTTCACGTCCCGCACGGCGTTGACGGTGCCGAAACTCTTACGGAGGCTGCGGGCTTCGATCAAGGCGAGGGCCCCGCAGGCGAAATGAAGAACGGCATGGGACCGGCGCTCTGCGTGCAGGTCACATCGAGGCCCTTCACCGTTCCCCGGCTGATGAACTCCGCCATCACGCGATCGACGCACGGTGCGGCAAGCTGTCCGTGTCCGAGGTCCTTCAACACGACGTGCAGGCTCTGCGTGAGGAAACGCTTCGCCTGCTCTGCGGCAGCCGGCGGTGTCACCGGATCGTTTCCGCCGGATAGCAGCAGCACCGGCGTATCCGAATGCACCGGTTCCCGCAGATCCGGGTCGAGCGGGCCGCGCGGCCAGGCCTTACAGAGATTCTGCAGGGCGTCGAGTTGGGTCGTGCCAAGGAACGTCGATGCCAGCTCGCTGCGATTGATGTCACCGGGCCGATAGAACGGCACGTCTTCGGTACACACGACGGAGTTGTGCATGCCGTAGGCGAGTTGATCGCCCACACGCCGCGACATCAGCAGGAACTGCCCCGCGAGCGGCGTGAAGTTTCCGTTGCGATGGGCGAGGTCGAGCGCAAGCGGCAGCACCGCAGCCTCTTCTGACGTGTAAGTCGCCAGTCGCAACACTGTTGCGAGGTGCAGCGAGCCGAACTCTAGTTCCTGCGGTTCGCCAGTGGTCGGGTCCGAAAGGTCCACTTTCACCGGCTTGGTCTGCAGCGACGTTCGCAGCGCCCGGTACGCCACAGCCGGATCGCCGAAGTGATCGCGGCACGAGGCATCGCGAGTACACCGCTCGAAGATGCTCGTCAGCGCCCGCTCGGCATCGAGTGCGATCGCGGGGCCCAGCGCCGTGTCGGGTGCCACGACGCCATCCAGAATCACGCTGCGAGTGTGCTTGGGAAACTTGCGAAGGTAGTGCTGGGCGACCCGTGTGCCGTACGAGCTGCCGTAGAGATTGATGCGCTCGTAGCCCAGCGCCGCCCGAACCTTGTCGAGATCCTGAACGGCGACGCTGGTCGTGTAGTAAGCAACGTCTGCGTGCGATGCAAGGGAGTCGAGGCAGCGTTTCGTTTCGCCTTCGATCACCTCGCCGCTGGTGCGCATCAGCTCTTCTTCATCGAGCTCGCACAACAACGCGTTGGATTGGCCGGTGCCACGCTGATCAACCAGCACGATGTCGCGGTCCCGAAGGATGCGTGCGAAGACCGGCGCCGCCTGCGCATACAGGTCGGTGGCGGCGCTACCGGGCCCGCCGGCCAGGAGGAACAGCGGATCCGCGATCTTGCGTTGGCTGATTGCGCGAACCTGAGCCACCCGCAGACCAATCTTGCGACCCCTGGGGTCCTGGTTATTTTCCGGAACCTCCAAGGTGCCGCACTGCGCATTGATCACGGCGACGCGCGCCGGGTGCTGGATCTGGCAGGGGGTCAGCGCAAGGGGCGTATCGGCAGCGTGGGACGCGGCTGCGAACAGACCGAGCAGCGCGAGGATGGCAGTCGACGTTTTCACGCGGGGCCGAAGAATACGGCACCCCGGGGCCTGTACAATACGCGGCCCAAAATTTGCCCCAGGATCGAGACGCAAGTCCCATGCGCTTCGCCCAGCCCTACGAAGTCATCGTGGTCGGTGGCGGTCATGCCGGCACCGAGGCTGCGCTCGCGTCCGCCCGCATGGGGGTGCGTACACTGCTGCTCACGCAGAGCATCGAGACGCTCGGACAGATGAGCTGCAACCCGGCCGTGGGCGGCATCGGCAAGGGCCACCTGGTGCGCGAGATCGATGCGCTCGGCGGCGCGATGGCTGCCGCGACGGACCGGGCCGGCATCCAGTTCCGCACCCTCAATGCCAGCAAGGGTCCGGCGGTCCGAGCCACCCGCGCGCAGGCAGACCGGGCGCTGTACCGCCGCGCCATCCGCTCGATGCTCGAGAACCAGCCGAACCTGACGCTCTTCCAGCAGGAAGTCGCCGACCTGGTGCTGGAGGGTGGCCGCGTCACCGCTGTCGTCACTGCAGCCGGCATCGTGTTCGAGGCGCCCGCTGTCGTGCTCACCGTCGGCACCTTCCTCGGCGGCCGTATCCACGTCGGCCTGCAGAACTACCAAGGGGGTCGCGCTGGCGACCCGCCATCGAACCGACTCGCCGAGAAGCTGCGTGCGCTCCCGTTCCGCGTGGGCCGTCTGAAGACCGGTACGCCACCGCGAATCGATGGCCGTACGCTCGACTACAGCCTCATGAGCGCCCAGCCGGGTGACGAGCCCGTGCCGGTCTTTTCGTTTCTCGGGCGAGCCAGTGACCATCCACAGCAGGTTAACTGTTTCATTACTCAGACAAACGAGCGGACTCACGAGGTGATTCGTGGCGCGACCGATCGCTCGCCGATGTTCACGGGCGTCATCGAGGGCGTCGGTCCGCGCTACTGCCCGTCGGTCGAGGACAAGGTCGTGCGCTTTGCCGACAAGGCGTCGCACCAGGTCTTCGTCGAGCCCGAGGGCCTGGATACCCACGAGATCTACCCGAACGGCATCTCGACCAGCCTGCCCTTCGACGTGCAGTACGAGTTCGTGCGCACGATCCGCGGCTTCGAGAACGCGCACCTCACCCGGCCCGGCTACGCGATCGAATATGACTTCTTCGACCCGCGCGACCTCTCGGCCTCGCTCCAGACGAAGTTCGTTCGCGGCCTCTACTTCGCTGGCCAGATCAACGGCACTACGGGCTACGAAGAGGCGGCGGCGCAGGGCCTGGTCGCCGGCATCAACGCCGCGCGCCAGGTTCAGGGCCGCGACGCCTGGGTTCCCAAGCGCAGTGAAGCCTACGTAGGTGTGTTGATCGATGACCTGGTGACGCGGGGCACGCGCGAGCCCTACCGCATGTTCACGAGCCGTGCCGAACACCGGCTCCTCTTGCGCGAGGACAATGCCGATCTTCGCCTGACACCGTCCGGCCGCGAGCTGGGACTGGTTGACGATGAGCGCTGGCGCTTCTTCGAGAGCAAGCAGCGCCTGTCGGACCAGGAAGTCGAGCGTCTCAAGATGCGTCGCGTGAAGCCCGCAGACGTTCCCGCGGAATGGGCCGAGCGAGTGATCCACGGCCCGCTGGCGCGCGATGTCACAGCCTTCGATCTCTTGCGTCGCCCGGAAGTGAGCTACGCCGAGCTGCTCGAGGTCGCCGGCGCAGCACCGTGGCCCATGGAAGACGATCGACTTGCAGCGCAGATTCGTGCGCAAGTGGAAGTGCGCGCCAAGTACGCCGGGTACATCGAGCGGCAGGAAGACGAGATCGAGCGCCAGCGCCGCAACGAAGAGACCGCACTGCCGGCCGACCTCGATTTCACGCAGATCGCCGGGCTCTCCATCGAGGTTCGTACCAAGCTCGCCGAAATCCGTCCCGAGACGCTCGGGCAGGCCGGGCGCATCCCGGGTGTGACGCCCGCGGCGTTGTCGATACTGCTCGTGCATCTCAAGAAACGCAGTCTCGCGAGGAGTCGCGTCGCGTGAGCGGATTCATCGGCGCCCTCCAAGCCGCATGGAAGCGTAATGATTCCCTGGTGTGTGTCGGCCTCGATCCGGAAGTAGAGCGGTTCCCACCCTCGCTGACCGGCGGCGCCGGGCGCATTTTCGATTTCAACAAGGCAATCATCGACGCCACGGCGGATCTCGTCTGCTGCTTCAAGCCGCAGTTCGCGCACTACGCGGCAGCAGGCGCGGAAGATCAGCTGTTTCGCACGATCGAGTACATCCATCAGAAGCATCCTGGCGTGCCGGTGATTCTGGACTCCAAGCGTGGCGACGTCGGCAACACTGCCGAGCGCTACGCGCGCGAGGCCTTCGAGCGTTATGCCGCGGACGCCGTCACCGTGAATCCCTATCTCGGCAGCGATTCGCTGGAGCCGTTCCTCAAGCACGCGGATCGCGGCGTCGTCATCCTGTGCCGCACGTCGAACCCCGGCGCGCGCGACCTGCAGGATCTCGAGGTCAGCGGTCGCAAGCTCTATCACGTGGTCGCAGAGATGGCGGCGAAGCGATGGAATACCCGCGGAAATTGCCTGCTTGTCGTCGGCGCTACCTATCCGCGTGAGCTCGCGGAGGTACGCGCGATCGTCGGTGGCATGCCTCTCCTCATGCCAGGTGTCGGTGCGCAGGGCGGCGACGTCGAAGCCGCCGTTAAAGCGGGCCAAACCGTGAATGGCACGGGCCTGCTCGTGAGTTCATCGCGTGCCATCCTGTACGCGTCGAACGGCGACGACTTCGCGGCTGCGGCTCGCAAAGCGACACTCGCGCTGCGCGACCAGATCAATCAACACCGCGCCAGGGGCGGATGAGACTTCATTCGGCTCTGGTGGCAGGCCTGCTCCTGTGTGTCGGGGGGTGCGGCGGTGGCGGAGACACACCGAAATCGATCACACCGCCCACCGAGCTGATCCGCGGCAACGGCCCCGAACCCGACTCGCTCGACCCACAGAAGGCCCGCTCCGTCGAAGCGCACATGATCCTGCGCGATCTGTACGAGTGCCTCACGACGCTCGCCAAGGACGCCGGCGTCGCGCCAGGCGTTGCGCGTGACTGGGATGTGAGCGAAGACGGCAAGACGTACACGTTCCATCTGCGCCCCGACGCGCGCTGGTCGAACGGCGATCCCGTCATCGCTGCGGACTTCGTCGCGGGGCTGCAGCGACTCGTCGATCCCGCGACAGCCTCCCAGTACGCCCAGGTCGTCGATATCGTCGTCAATGCTCGCGACATCATCGCGGGCAAGAAGCCACCGACCTCGCTCGGCGTCTCGGCGCCGGACGACGCGACCGTCGAGATCCAGCTCGCCTCGCCCGCACCGTATCTCCCCGGATTGCTGTCGCACCCGAGCACGTGCCCGATCCATCGCGCGACGTTTGCAAAGCTCGGTGTACAGATGATGCGCCCGGGTGTCGTCGTGACGAACGGCCCCTTCGTTCTCAGCGAATGGGTCCAAGGTTCGCATGTGCTCGCGAAGCGTAATCACCACTACTGGAACGACGCGGCGACGCACATCGAGGCCGTTCGCTATCTGCACATTTCCGACGAGAACGCAGAGCTGACGCGCTATCGAGCCGGGGCGATGCACGTCACGAACGTCGTGCCGCGCGGGCAATTCGACTGGATCAAGGCGAACATTCCCGCGCAACTGCACATCGCGCCGCAGCTCAACACCTACTACTACGGCCTCAACCTCCGCCGCGAACCCTTCAGGAGCAATCTCGGCCTGCGGCGCGCGCTCTCGCTCGTGATCGACCGCGAGAAGCTCGCGGAAGTCGTGCTGCGTGTCGGCGAGCTGCCCGCGTATGGATGGGTTCCGCCCGGCGTGAACGACTACACGCAGCAATCCTTCGACTATCGCGGCAAGCCGATGTCGGAGCGCATTGCGGAAGCGCGCAAGCTGTACGCGGCTGCCGGCTATTCCGCCGCGAAACCTTTGCGTTTCGAGCTGCGCTACAACGCCGGTGAAGTGCACGACCGGCTCGCGATCGCGATCTCCTCGATGTGGAAGGAAGCGCTCGGCGCGGACGTGCGGCTCTCCGCGGTGGAGTTCAAATCCCTGCTGCAGGACATCGATCGCGGCGATCTCGACATGTTCCGTTCGAGCTGGGTCGGCGACTACAACGACGCGTACACCTTCCTGCAGGTGCTGCGCAGCGATTTCGGCATCAATCTGCCGCGATACCAGAGCGCGGAATACGACGGCCTGCTCACGCGCGCCGCCGCGGAAGCCGACACCGCGAAACGCCGCGCGCTGCTCGAACAAGCCGAGCGGCTCCTGTTGCGCGACCACGGCATCATGCCGATCTACTTCTACGTGAATAAGCGGCTGGTGAAGCCGGAAGTGCGAGGCTGGTACGACAACGTGATGAACGTCGTCTACAGCAAGGATCTCTCGCTGGTGACTACTCCGACCCCGTGAATCGCCGCGCGAACTGGCGGGCGGAGGTCAGCAGCTTCTGCAGTCTCGGACGCAACGGTACGACGTGCGGCTCGGCGGCACCGATCGCCTCTCCCGTCAGCGCGAGGTAGAAATCGGAATACCAGCGATGGATGTCGTGCTCGCGCACGGCTCCCATCATCTGCTGGTGCCGCTGCCGGCGCTCTTCGAGCGGCATGTGAAGCGCGGTGTGCAGGGCGATTGCCATGCCGGCCTTGTCGTAGGGATTGACCTGGAGGGCGCCGGTCAACTCGCGCGCTGCGCCGGCCATCTCCGACAGCACGAGCACTCCGGGATCCGCCGGGTCCTGCGCCGCGACGAACTCCTTGGCGACGAGATTCATGCCGTCGCGCACCGGCGTGACGAACGCGACGTTCGCCGCGCGAAGGAACGCCAGCGATGTGGCGTGCGAGAAATTCCGGTTGAGATAGCGGATCGGGGTCCAGTCCGCTTCCGCGAACCGGCCGTTCACGCGGCCGGCCATCTGCTCGAGCGTCGCGCGGATTTCGGTGTACGCGTGCACGTCCGTCCGGCTGAGTGGCGTGACCTGCAGGAAGGTGACGTTGCCCCGATTCTCGGGAAACGTGACGAGGCACTGTTCGAACGCCGCAAAGCGTTCCGTCAGCCCCTTGCTGTAATCCAGCCGGTCGATGCCGATGATGAGCTTGCGGCCGTGCAGGCTCTCCGCCATTCGCTGCATCTGCTCGTCGCCCATCGCCTCGGCCGACGTCGTGGTGACCTGGTCGACGTCGATGCCGATCGGATACGCGCCGTAGCGCACCTTGCGCTCGGGCTCCGGGACCACGCGCTCGAGCGCGGAGCGGAACGACTCGACGTCGTCCTCGGTCTGGAAGCCCACGAGATCGTAGTCGCACAGGTCGCGCACGAGCCGCCGGTAATTCGGCAGCGCGCGTAGCACCTGCACGTGCGGAAACGGAATGTGCAGGAAGAATCCGATCGGCCCGCGGAAGTCGAGCGCGCGAAGCTGCCGCGCCATCGGGATCAACTGGTAATCGTGCACCCACACCGCATCGTCGTGTTTCAGCAGTTTGGTCAGCTGCCGCGCGAACGTCGCGTTCACGGCCTCATAAGCGTCGTGATGCGCCTGCTCGTGCTGAAACAGCCCGGTGAAGTAATGGAACAGGGGCCACAGCGTGCCGTTCGAGTAACCGTTGTAGTACGCATCGAACTCGTCGGCACGCAGATCGATCGTCGCGAAGCGGATGTTGTCCCGGACGAGGACTTCGGGCTTCAGCAGGGGAGTGTCGGTGGTGTCACCGCTCCACCCGAACCACACGCCACCGGTGTGGCGGAGCGCGGAGAGAATGCCAACCGCGAGCCCCCCAGGCGGAGCGCCGCGCTCGGGCAGCGAGATGCGGTTGGAGACACAGACCAGTCGCCGCTTCACTCCAATCCTCTCCTCATCCAGCCCATGAAGGCCAGCAAGGATCGGGCCCACAGGCCCACCGAGGGAGCGTCGCGACCTATCTGATCTGGACCCAGCCCATGGCGGGCCGGAATCGCAGCTGGCGAACGTTGCCCGCACTCGCATCGGTCGGCGAGACGGACATTCCGACGTCGGTGAGGTAATGCCTCACGAGCGTGAGCACGTTGTCACACGCGCGTTGCGCGTCGCTGCCATCGGGCAGCTGCGCGGCGATTTTCGCCTGCAGGTTCTTCGCGCTCGGAACGGTCTCGCGAAGGGACTCGACACAGCGGTCGAGAAGAAGCAGCTCAGTGGCCAGCGTGGTGTCGGTGACGTCGATCGGTTTCGCCGTCCGGACGATGAATCGCAAATGGAGCAGGGCGCCGGCTTCCTCCATCGCGTCGTAGATGCATACCGCGATCGCCGAGCTCAGCTCGGCAACGAGAATGGCATCGTCGGATACGACCTCGAATCGGTCGGGTGCGACGGCAAGCTCACGGGTCGATGCGCCCATGCACTGTTGTATACCGTCAGGCGCTGCCAGTGGAGGCGTTGATTGCGGAAACTTTGAACTGCAGCACGCTGGAGCGAGGCGAACTGTGTGGGTGATCCGGCGACAGTCGCCGAATACCTACACAGGGCCTCGCGCCACGTGCGTGCAGGAATCATTGCCTCGTAAGCGTACATAGAACCTCAGCGGATCAGGACGCCGGCGATCATCGCGATCTGCAACAGCGCGCAGGCAAACAGGGTGGCGGCAAAGAAGTGATTACGCATGACAGTCTCCTCGAGTTTCGGTTTCGGACTCTTCGATGCACTCATCGGGCGAGAGGCTTAAAGCATCGCGCATGCCAACTACGCCGATGTCCCCTGCAAAGTTGCTGGGCGACACGCAACGTCATGAAAGACGCAATGTTTTTCTTGAAGCCTGACGGCTCGCGTGAGTGACGCGAAACGGTTTCACGCTACGGCGAGAGGGTGCCCGTCCCGCGTCCGGGATGTCCGGCGGACGTCCGATGTCCGCGATTCCCACTTGCGGGACGAGCCAGTCAAGGCTCGCACGTGATCATGAAATGCTCGTTACGGAGCTTGAGTACCTTCGCCCGGGCGAAAGGTTTCACGGAGGAAGAGAGAACCGATCACCACGGTGACGAGCGCAACGACGATGGGATACCACAGACCCGCATAGATGTTGCCCGTCGCCGCGACGATGGCGAACGACGTCACCGGCAGGAAGCCACCGAACCACCCGTTGCCGATGTGATAGGGCAGTGACATCGAGCTGTAGCGGATTCGTGCAGGGAACAGCTCGACCAGCCATGCCGCGATCGGCCCGTACACCATCGTCACGTAGATGACGAGCAGCGCGCAGATGGCAATCACCATCGGATAGTTGATCCGCTCGGGGGCTGCCTTCGCCGGATAGCCAGCGGTCGCGAGGCGCGCCTTGAGCGCTGCGCCGAATCGATCGCTGGCAGCCTTGAAGTCCGAGCTGGCCAGTGCGGTGCCCTCGAAGCTCGGCACCTCGGCCCTCTCTCCGATGCGCACCACGGCCAGTGAGCCTGCGGGTGCGGATTGGTTCGAATAGGGAACGCCAGCGCGGGCCAGAGCAGCCTTCGCGACGTCGCAGGACCGGGTGAAGGTCTTGCGGCCCACGGGGTCGAACTGGAACGAGCAGCTCTCCGGGTCGGCGACGACCGTCACGGGGGCCGTTACGACCGCATCCCCGAGCGCCGGGTTCGCGTAATGCGTGAGCGCCTTGAAGAGAGGGAAGTACGTCAGTGCCGCGATCAGGCAGCCCGCGATGATGATCTTCTTGCGCCCGATACGATCCGAGAGCGCGCCGAATACGATGAAAAACGGCGTTCCGATCAGCAGTGCCGCCGCGATCACGAGATTCGCGGCCTTGGACTCCACCTGCAGGATCTTCTCCAGGAAGAACAGCGCGTAGAACTGGCCGGCGTACCACACGACCGCCTGTCCCGCCGTGGCACCGAACAGCGCGAGCAGGACCACCTTGAGATTGGACCAGCGGCCGAACGCATCGCGAAGCGGCGAACGAGACAGGCCGCCCGAGTCGCGGATCTCCCGGAACACGGGCGACTCCTGGAGCTGCAAGCGGATGTACACGGACACGGCCAGCAGCACCGTCGAAAGGAGGAAGGGGATTCGCCATCCCCAGGCATCGAACTGCTCGGTGCCGAGCAACTGCCGGCATAGCAGGATCACCAGCAGAGAGAGGAAGAGGCCCAGCGTCGCGGTCGTCTGTATCCAGCTGGTGTAGAGCCCCCGCCGCCCCTCGGGTGCGTGCTCGGCGACGTAGGTTGCCGCACCGCCGTACTCCCCGCCGAGGGCTAGACCCTGGAGCAGGCGCAGCGTGATGAGCGCAACCGGCGCGGCCACTCCAATCTGCGCATAGCTGGGCAACGCACCGACCAGGGCCGTGGCGGTGCCCATGATGACGATGGTGATGAGGAACGTGTACTTGCGCCCGGACAGGTCCCCGAGACGCCCGAACAGCAGCGCGCCGAACGGCCGGACGAAGAAGCCCGCCGCGAAGGCCAGCAACGCGAAGATGAAGCCGGTGGTTTCGTTGACCCCGGAAAAGAACTGCCGGGAAATGATCGCCGACAGCGATCCGTACAGGTAGAAGTCGTACCACTCGAAGACGGTACCCAGGGAAGAAGCGAAGATGACGCGTCGGTGCGCTTTGTCGATCCCCCCTGTCGATCCGGCCATGCAGACTCTCGTTCGGTCGCTTGCAGCGAATGTATCATCCCCGGCCTATGACCTCCTTCTATGACGTGCCGGTCAACGGCATCGACGGCTCCGCGGACCTTCTCGGGAAACTCCGTGGCAAGGTGACGTTGGCCGTGAACGTCGCGAGCCGTTGCGGGCTCACGCCGCAGTACAAGGGCCTCGAATCGCTGCAACGCGAGCTCGCGGACCAGAACTTCACCGTCGTCGGCTTCCCCTGCAATCAGTTCGGCGCCCAGGAGCCAGGGACGGAAGCGCAGATCCAGCAGTTCTGCAGCACGAACTACGACGTCAGCTTCCCGATGAGCGCCAAGCTCGAGGTCAACGGCCCCGGGCGCCATCCCGTCTACACCCTGCTGACGAACGCCCGGCCCGGCGATATCCAGTGGAATTTCGAGAAGTTTCTGATCGGTCGTGACGGTCAGGTACTGAAGCGTTACCCTCCGACGACGACGCCGCAGGACAAGGGACTGCTCCAGGACATCGCGGACGCGCTGGGTTGATTGGCAAAACGGACCTGCGGCCGTTTTGCGGACGACGGCTTTGTTTACGGCGGCCAAAGCGCGACTTCGGCCGCCGGCGCCGAGGAGGCAGCGATGACGACCGTTCGGCAACTGCTCGACGGCAAAGGTCGGGCGATCTACTCCATCGGGCCTGAGGATCCGGTCCTCGAGGCGATCAAACAGATGGCCGAGCGCCACGTGGGTGCTCTGGTCGTGATGAAGGGGCAGCAGCTTCTCGGGATCGTCTCCGAGCGCGACTACGCGCGGAAGGTCATCCTCATGGGCCGCGCGTCCGACGACACGCCGGTGAAGGACATCATGACTGCCGAGGTCGTCACGGTTGCGCCGAACCAATCACTCGATGACTGCATGCGTCTAGTCACGGCTCGCCGTATCCGTCACCTGCCCGTCGTGGAAGCAGGCAAGGTGGTCGGCATGATCTCGATCGGTGACCTCGTGAAGGCAGTCATCGAGGACCAGCAGCGCACGATCGAGCAGCTGGAAAGCTACATTCACACCTGAGTCGTCGAATCCCACTCGTGGGATCCGGCGTGTCCGCGGCGTCCCACTAACGCGAATCAGGCTAGCGTCCGTCCCAGTATTTTTCCCTCCAAATCAACGGCATGCCCGTTGGCACAGGCTGTGCTTCGTCCTTTGCCATGGATGTCCCGCGCCCCGACTTCCTTCGCAACCGACGCAAGCGCCGCGTGGTGCTCGCGGCCGTGGGAGGTGTGGCCATCGCGGGGGTCGCCTACGCGCTCGTCACCCTCGACGGCGCAGTGGCAGCGGACAGAACGTCGTTGATCTTCGGAACCGTCCAGCGAGGCGAGTTCGTGCGACAAGTGCGTGGCCCGGGTGTTCTCACTCCCAGGGACTATCGCTGGATATCGGCCCAAGCCCCTGGACGTGTTGAAAAGCTGCTGCTGCGGCCTGGGGCCGCTGTCGAAGCCGACTCCGTAATCGTGCAGCTCAGCAATCCCGAGTTGGAGCGCGTCGTCCAGGAGGCCGAGTGGGGCCTTGCTCAGGGCGAAGCAGAGGTCGCGGCATTGCGCTTGCAGCTGCAGAGTCAGGTGTTGGATCAACGCTCGCGCGTCGCGGAAGCGCGTGCCAATTTCGAAAGCACGCGGCTGCAGGCGGAGGCGGAAGCCGATGCCGCAGTGACCCATGCCGTGTCGCAACTCCAGGCGCGGCGCTCCAAGATTCTCGCGGACCAGCTCGCCGAGCGGCTGCACGTCGAAGAGGAACGTCTGACGACGTTAGGTGAGTCGACGCGGGCGCAGCTCCGCGCGCAGTCCGCACGTCTGGAGCAGTTGAAAAACGCTCTCGAACGGCAGCGCCAGCAGCTCGACTCGCTGCAGGTGCGCGCGGGCATGAAAGGTGTCATACAGGCGCTGCCGGTCCACATCGGGCAGCAACTCACCGCCGGCGTGCAGATCGCACGCGTCGCACAGCCGGACGTGCTGATCGCCGAGCTGCGCATCCCCGAGCTGGTCGCCGAAGACCTCGCGCCTGGTCAGAACGCGCAGATCGACACGCGCAACGGCGTCATCCCCGGCCACGTCTCGCGCGTCGATCCGGGTGTCGAAGGCGGCACGGTGCGCGTCGAGGTGGACCTCGCGTCTGCCCTGCCACCAGGCGCGCGTCCAGATCTTTCCGTGGACGGCGTGATCGAGATCGAACGCCGTGCGCAGAGCCTGTTCGTCGCCCGGCCGGCCGGCGGCGAGCCCGAAACCCACGTGAGCCTCTTCAAGCTCGACGCCGATGGCGCGCGCGCGCGGCGCACTTCGGCCGAGCTCGGCAAGGCTTCCGTCAATGAGATCCTGGTGAAGTCCGGCCTCCAGGCCGGCGACCGGATCATCGTGTCCGATACCACGCAGTGGAGTGCCTACGATGAGCTTCGCATCCGATAGCAAGGACGAGACGCCGCTGATCCGCATGCGTGCGGTCACCAAGGTGTTCTTCACCGACGAGATCGAGACGCACGCCCTCTCCGGCATTCACTGCGACGTGCGTCGCGGCGAGTTCGTCTCGATCTCGGGCCCGTCGGGCTGCGGCAAGTCGACCTTGCTCGCGATCCTCGGGCTGCTCGACACCGCCACCAGCGGCGAGTACCTGCTGAACGGCCGCCCGGTGCCGGAGATCGGCGTCGACGATCGCGCCACGATCCGCAACCGCGAGATCGGCTTCATCTTCCAGTCCTTCAACCTGATCGGCGACCTCAACGTGTACCAGAACGTGGAGTTGCCGCTGACCTACCGCCCCGGCAGCACGCGCGATTCGCGCAAGCGCGCCGTGACGGAGGCGCTCGAGCGGGTGGGCATGGCGCATCGCCTGAACCACTTTCCGTCGCAGCTTTCCGGTGGCCAGCAGCAGCGCGTCGCGGTGGCGCGTGCGCTCGTCGGCCAGCCCTCGATCCTGCTCGCGGACGAGCCGACGGGAAATCTCGATTCGAAGAACGGCGAAGCCGTGATGGACCTGCTGCGCCGGCTGCATTCCGAGGGCGCCACGATCGTGATGGTGACGCACGACGCGCGTTACGCGGATTTCGCCGAGCGCCGCATCCAGCTCTTCGACGGACGCATCCTGTTCGAGGACACCGCGCGCCGCGTGGTCCCCCATCAACTCGCCGCTGCGGTCTGACGGAGCATCGCGATGCCACTGATCGACGATTTCCGCCAGGCCTGGAACGGATTGCGCAACGCGCCGGGATTCCTCGCGGTCGCCGCAACCGTGCTCGCGCTGGGTCTCGGCGCAACAATCTTCATGTACGGCGTGATCTCTACCACGATCATGACGCCGCCGCCTTTCGAGGATGCCGAGCGGCTGTACATGGTGAAAGCCATGGAGGCCGGCCAGAACGAGCTGCACGACGAGATCCACTACCTCGATTACCTGGAATTCAAGAAGCGCACGCGAGCTTTCGAGGGGATCACCAGCTTCTATAACGGCACGATGGCCCTGTCCGGGGAAGGGCTGCCCGAGCGGTACAGCGGTGGCTTCGTCGCGCACGACCTGTTCGACATCCTCCGCATCAAGCCGGTGCTCGGCCGGGATTTCGTCGCGAGCGACGATCGGCCCGGCGCCGAGCCCACCGTGATCCTGAGCTACGACCTGTGGCGCACGCACTTCCACGAAGACCCGCACATCATCGGCAAGACGGCCCGCGTCAACAGCGTGGCGCGCACGATCATCGGCGTCGCGCCCAAGGGGTTCGACTTTCCGCAGCGTGAATCCCTGTGGATTCCAATGGCCATCGACGTGAGCAAGTCGCGGCGTGGCGATCCCGGATCCGAAAGCGTGGTGATGCTCGGTCGCCTGGCGGAAGGCTTGACGGCAACGCAGGGTGCCGACGATCTCGCCACGATCGCGCAACAGCTCGGCAAAGAGTATCCGCGTACCAACAGCGGCAAGACGACCAACGTGCTGGCCATCGCGCCAGCGGTCATGGGAAACAACGGCACTCGGCTGATGTACGTGATCTTCGGTGCGGTGTGGCTCGTGCTGCTCGTCGCGTGCGCCAACGTCGCCAGCCTGATCTTCGTACGCGCGAACTTCCGCGTATACGAGGCGGGACTGCGGGTCGCGCTCGGTGCGCGTCGTCCGCGTCTCGTGGCGCAGATGCTTGCCGAGAGCGTCATCGTGAGCGCGATCGGCCTGATCGGCGGCGTCGCGCTCGCCGCAATCGGCCTCTACGTCATCGATAACGTCCTGCAGAGCACGCTCGAGTCGCCGCCGCCTTCGTGGTGGCGTTTCACGATCGACTGGCGCGTCACGTTGTTCGCGTGCGGCGCGGCGCTGTTCACGGGGTTGCTGTCTGGCATCGTTCCGGCCCTGCGCGCCTCCCGTCCGGACGTGATGCAGATCCTTCGTGACGGTGGGCGCACGGGCACCGGCCTGCGTCTCGGCCGATTCACCACGGCAATGGTGATCGCGGAGATCTGCATGTCCGCGGTCGTGCTCACGGCCGCAGGTCTCCTGACGCGTAATGCGCTGGTGTCCGTGCAGCAGGATATGGGTGCGGACGTCAGCCAGTTCATGAGCGGGCGCGTCGCGCTGCCGCAGGCGGCGTATCCGACGGAGAAGCAGGCGCCCTTCTTCGAGCAGCTCGTGACGACGCTGCGGTCGAAACCCGGCGTCCGTGCCGCGGCGGCCGCCAACTCCATGCCCGGCACGGGCGCGATCGTCTGGCTCTACCAGATCGAGGGCAAGGAATACCCGAATCGCTCCGACATGCCCAAGGGCCAGATGATCACCGTGGTCCCCGGCTTTTTCAGCGCGATGAACCTGCCCGTGCAGCGCGGCCGCGATTTCGACACGCGCGACCGCGCGGACAGCCTGCCGGTCGCGATCGTCAACCAGGCGTTCGTGCAGCAGCACTTCCCGAACGGCGATGCCCTTGGTGCGCGCGTACGCACGTCACCTGATAGCGAAACGGCGCCCTGGCTCACGATCGTCGGCATCGTTCCGAACATTCAGCACGACGACGAGTGGGCGCCCGGTGGCCAGTACCGGCCCGGCATTTACGTGCCCATCTCACAGCAGCCGCTTCGCTTCATGACGGTGGCGGTGCGCGGCGATCTCGAACCTCACGCCTACGGCACGCTGATTCGGGAAACGGTGCAGTCACTGGACCCCGACCTGCCTGTCTACTGGCTGCGTACCGTGGAAGAACAGCAGGCCGTGGTGCGTGGGGGATTCCGAGTGCTGGCGGGAATGCTGGTCGTGTTCGCAGGCATCGCCATCGTACTCGCCGCGGTCGGCATCTACGGCGTGCTCGCGTTCGCCACCGGCCAGCGCAACCGCGAGATCGGCGTGCGCCGGGCGATCGGCGCGCGGGACCGGCAGATCCTCCTGGTCGTGATGCGGGGCGCCGCCCTGCAGCTGACGATCGGCCTTGGCCTTGGCGCCCTGCTCTCGCCCTTCATCGGCCGGATTTTCGGCGACGCATTGCTGGGACTGCCACCGGACGACCCGGTGGTCTATTCCATCGTGTTCACGCTGCTGATCGCGGCCGCGACCGCCGCCAGCTGGATCCCGGCCCTGCGCGCGCTGAGCGTGCAACCGGCGGCGGCGCTGCGATACGAGTAGTGAACTACAATGCCGACCCATGCGTATTCTCGTTGCTGACGACCAGCAGGACGTCCTCACCGCACTAAGAATGCTGCTGCGGAACGATGGCATGCAGGTCACGACCGTCAGTTCGCCGGCCGGCCTGCTGGAGGCGGCTCGCTCGGAAGTCTTCGACGCCGCGATCATCGATCTGAACTACGCGCGCGACACGACATCGGGGCGCGAAGGCCTCGATCTCCTGCCGCAGCTGCAAGCCATCGATCCGACCTTGCCGGTCATCGTCATGACGGCGTGGGCGACCATCGACATCGCGGTCGAAGCCATGCAGCGGGGCGCGCGCGACTTCCTGGAAAAGCCGTGGGACAACCACCGCGTCCTGTCGGTGGTGAAGAACCAGGTCACCTTCAGCCGCGAGCTGCGCCGTTCGCGGCGGCTCGAAGCCGAGAACCAGCTGCTGCGCTCCGTCGGCGACGAAGAGCTGGTCAGCGAATCGCCGGCGATGCGTTCCGTGATCGACATGGTGCAGCGGGTCGCGCCGTCCGACGCCTACCTCCTGATCACGGGCGAGAACGGCACCGGCAAGGGCGTGATCGCGCGTCTCGTGCACAAGATGTCCCAGCGCGCGGAGCATCCGTTCATCTCGGTGAACATGGGCAGCGTGCCGGAGACGGTCTTCGAAGCGGAGATGATGGGCCACGTGAAGGGTGCCTTTACCGACGCCAAGACCGATCGCGTCGGGCGCTTCGAGCTTGCGGACCGTGGCACGTTGTTCATGGACGAGATCGGCAACGTGCCGATGTCGCAGCAGGCGAAACTGTTGCGCGTGATCGAAAGCGGCGAGTTCGAGCGCATCGGCTCCTCGCGCACGCAAAAGGTCAGCGTGCGCATCGTCTCGGCGACCAACGCGAATCTCGACGAGCTGGTGTCGCAAGGCCGTTTCCGGCAGGACCTGCTGTTTCGCGTCAACACCATCGAGATCCGCCTGCCGCCGCTGCGCGAGCGGATCGAAGACATCCTGCCCATCGCATATCGCCGCCTGGCGAGCTATGCGGCCAAATACGGCCGGCGTCTCGAAGGCTTCGACGAGAGCGCGCTGCACGCGCTGCGTTCCTACGCGTGGCCCGGCAACATCCGCGAGCTGGGGAACACGATCGAGCGCGCGGTGCTGATGGCGCGCGGCACGTACATCACCGCGATGGACTTGCGGCTGGATCTCGATGTGCGCGGCGGCGCCGCGGCTCCTGGCATCGAAGCGATGAGCCTGGAAGACGCCGAGCGCCTGCTGATCCGCACGGCGCTGAAGCGTGCCGCCGGCAGGGTCGACGCCGCGGCCGATGCCCTCGGCCTGAGCCGCAGCGCCATGTACCGCCGCCTCGAGAAACTGGGCCTCCGTCCCGACGGGCAATGATCGGGACGGCTTCCTTCACCAATAAGGTCTTATAAAGTAGCCTTTAAGTGAGTTAAGGTCTACTATATTAGACCTTATGAGATCCTCATCCTCCGACATCCTTCCGTTACGCGTGCGGCGCTCGCTCGCCAAACTGGGCACCGACCTGACCACTGCGAGACGGAAACGTCAGCTCACCGTGGAAATGATGGCCGAGCGCGTAGGCGTCTCGAAGACGACCTATCTCAAGATCGAGAAAGGCGATCCATCGGCGTCCATGGGAGCGTACGCGATGGCGCTTTTCGTTCTCGGATTTCCGGAGGCGTTGGCAGAGATCGCCGATGTTCGCCGCGACGACACGGGCTTGGTACTCGACGCGAGCCGCCTTCCGAAGCGCGTCCGGGTTCGCAAGACTCCGAGCGCGTTGTGACACGCAACCTGCAAGTTCTCCTCGGTGACACCGCCGTCCCCGTGGGAGTCTTGCGGTTCGACAGCCAGGGCGCGCGGCATAGCGCAGGCTTCGAATATCACCCTGACTGGCTCGAATCGAAAGACGCTTTTGCGATCGAACCCCATCTGCCGCTGGTCACGGGGATGCAGTATCACAAGCAGCAGGGCGAGGGTTCCGTCTTCCATGGCGCGATTGCTGACACCGAACCCGACGGCTGGGGGCGTCAAGTTATCCTGCGAGATCACGCAAAGCGTCGCGAGGCTGCCCGCCGTCAACGCAAGCCGATTGAAGTCGCTGTCTTGAACCCGCTCGACGTCCTGATGGCTGTCGACGACGCCAATCGGGCCGGAGCGCTGCGGTTTCAGGACGAGAATGGCGTGTTTCAGCGGGCTTCCGAGCAAGGCAGGCGTTCCGCGCCGCCACTGATCGAGCTTCGTGCGCTCCTTTCCGCAACTCGCGCCGTGGAAACCAATTCCGAGACGGCCGCTGACCTGGCCTATCTTCGCGGCACGGGGACGTCGCTCGGCGGACTGCGGCCCAAATGCTCGGTGATCGACGAAAAGGGAAATCTATCGATCGGAAAGTTTCCCAGCGTCAGCGACGAGCGCGCGGTGACGAAAGGAGAGGTGCTTGCACTACGACTTGCCCGCGCGTCGGGCATCAGCGCGGCCGACGCGCGCCTGATATCGAGTGACGGAGCTGCGATCGCGCTGATCCGCCGATTCGACCGGCCGGACGCTGGCGGGCGGCTTCCCTACATCTCTGCGGCAACGCTCATCGGAGCCGACACTGGTGCTTCCGAACACGCCTATACGGAGCTGGTCGACGGAATCCGTCAACATGGGGACGATTCACAAGCGGATATCGAAGAGCTGTGGCGCCGGATCGCGTTCTTCATCCTCATCAACAATGTGGACGATCATCTGCACAATCACGGCTTCCTTCATGTGGCACACGGTCGATGGCGACTCTCTCCGTGCTTCGACGTCAATCCGTTCCCGGATCGTGCCCCCGAATTGAAGACCTGGATATCGGAGGAAGCGGGCCCCTCTGCTTCGATCGAGTCGCTCATGTCGATTGCTGCCTATTGCCGGCTTGGCAAGAACGATGCGCTGTCGATCCTGAAACAGGTCCAGCGCGCCGTGTCCGGCTGGCGCAAGACCGGTCGTGAAATCGGAATGTCGGACGCGGAGCTCGAGCCGTTTGCCGGAGCATTCGAGCACCGCGAGCGTGACGTCGCCCGCAAACTGGTCAAGGCCGCATGAAGCTGTCCTTCGAGAACCGTCTGGCTGCGACCGCACTATTGGGCGGCCTGCCGGCGACGCTCGTGGCCTTGTGGCTGGCGTGGACCCAGGCGCCGACGGTCGAGCTGCGTTACGTGTTCGTCGGGTTACTGCTCGCGGCCTGGCTTGCCGGCGCCATCGCCGTCAAGCGTCGCATCGTGTTTCCGCTGCAGACGCTGTCGAACCTGATCGAAGCCGTTCGCTACGGCGACTACTCGTTGCGAGGGCGGCGCGCGCGGCGCGGCGACACGCTGGGCGAGGTAGTCTGGGAGATCAACCAGCTCGGCGAGACCTTGCAGCACCAGCGCACGGCGTCGATGGAAGCAAGCGCACTCGTGCAGACCGTGCTCGAAGAGCTGGACACGGCGGTGTTCGCCTTCGACGGGACGCATCGGCTGAAGCTCGCCAATCGCGCCGCCGCCGAACTGCTCGGGCGGTCGAACGAGAGCCTCGTCGGCCAGAGCGCGCAGGAGCTCGGCGTCGCGGCCCTGCTCGAGAGCGCGGGCGTGATGTCCCTGTCGTTCGGGCGCCGGTCCGGCCGCTTCGAGGTGCGCCAGCGCGGGTTCCGCGAATCCGGCCTGCCGCACACGCTCGTCGTCGTATCCGACCTGAGCCGCACGCTACGCGAAGAAGAGCGGCGCTCCTGGCAGCGGCTCATCCGCGTCATAGGGCACGAGATCAACAATTCCCTGACGCCGATCAAGTCGCTCGCCGGCACCCTGCACGACATGCTGCGCAAACGCGTCGATTCGCAGGAGCCGGACCTGCTCGAAGGCCTCGGTCTGATCAGCGACCGCGCCGATTCCCTGTCGAAGTTCGTCGCCACCTACAGCCAGCTGGCACGCCTGCCGCCACCGAGCCGGGCGCCAATCTCCCTGAATGCGCTGATCCAGCGGCTCGTGACGCTGCCTGCGTTCGCCGGCGCCAGCGTCGTCGCCCCCGTCGAGATCGAAGCCGAGGCCGATGCCGGTCAGCTCGACCAGGCCGTGATCAATCTGCTGAAGAACGCCGTCGAAGCGAGCGAGGGCAACGCCCGGAACGTGCAGATCGAGCTGTCACGCACGCGCGCGTCGGCGGTCATCGAGATCCGTGACGCCGGCGCGGGCATCGCGAATCCGGACAATCTGTTCGTTCCCTTCTTCACGACCAAGCCCGGCGGCAGCGGCATCGGGCTGACGCTGTCGCGGCAGATCGTCGAAGGCCACGGAGGCACGCTGACGCTCGACAATCGCAACGACCGCAGCGGGTGCGTCGCGCGCGTGGTGCTGCCCCTCGCCGCGACCTGAGCCGCGGCTACTTCGCGTTCTTCAGGTGTGCCTGGATCTGCTGGCGGTATGCGCGCCCCGACGTGAAGCGCTGCCCGTTGTGGAGCGTGATGATGTATTCGCCGTGGAACCAGCGCTCCATTTCGCGGATCTTGTGCGTGTTCACGATCACCGAGCGATGCACGCGCAGGAACATGCCGGCATCGAGCGTGCCTTCCGCCTGCTGCATGGTCCAGCGGATGGTGAAGCTCTCCTTGCCCGCGCGGATGTTCACGTAGTTGCGATTGGCTTCGACGCTATCGATGTCCGGCTGCGCGATGAAGAAGAGCCGGCCCTCACGCTCGGCCACGATGCGCCGCGGCGCGCCGTTGCTCTGCCCGCGCCCCGCGACCGAGATCACGGTGTCGCGGACCGCCGTGGAAATGCGATCCGCCAGGTCGGTGCCCTTCTCGCCCGACATGCGGCTGCGCACGCGCCGGATCGCCTGCTGGAAGCGGTCGCGATCGAAGGGCTTCAGCAGGTAGTCGACGGCATCGACTTCGAAGGCTTCCAGCGCGTACTGATCGTAGGCGCTCACGAACACGACGAGCGGCTTCTGTTCCTTGAGCCGCTGCAGGACGCCGAAGCCATTGGTGCCGCGCATGTGCACGTCCAGCAGCACGAGGTCGGGCCGCACGGCTTCGACCTGCTCGATCGCTTCCGCGCCATGGGACGCTTCACCGACAACGGCCATGTCCGGTTCGAGCGAACACAACTCGCGCAACCTTTCGCGCGCGTAGGGCTCGTCGTCCACGATCAATGCTCGGATGCTCATGTTCAGGCGGCCTCCTGGCCGGCAGCGTATTCGATGTAGGGGATGCGGACGCGCGCGACCACGGAACCCGCGGCTTCGCGAATCAGCTCCAGCTCGTAGTTGTCCTCGAAGAGGGTTTTCAGCCTCTCACGGGTATTGCCCAGGCCGACGCCGAGGCGCGTGTCCGGCTGATGTGAGGCCGCGGCGGAGTTGCGCACGGTCATCTCGAGACCGCTGGCGACGCGCCGGATCCACACGTCGACGCGGATCTGTTCCGCATCCGCGGCGACGCTGTGCACGACGGCATTCTCGGCCAGCGGCTGCAACAGCAGGCTGGGCACGGCGGCGGAAGAGGCTGCCGGTTCGATCTCGACGTGGAACGACAGCCGGTCCGGAAACCGCAGTCGCTGCACTTCGAGATAGTTGCGCACGAAATCCGCTTCACGCTCGACGTTGATGAAATCCACCTCGCCGTCGCGCAGCGTCCGCCGCAGCAGATCGGCGAGGCGCACCAGCATCTGTTCCGCCACCTTCGGCCGGCTCGAGACGAGCGCGACCGCGGCGTTCAGCGTGTTGAACAGGAAATGCGGGTTGAGCTGCATGCGCAATGACTGCAGGCGCGACTGGGTGAATGCGGCCTGCAGGTTCACCGCGCGCAGCTTGGTGTACTTCAGCTCGCGATAGTTCTTCACGCCCAGCAGGATCGCGAGGCCGAGCACGTAGGAGAGGAGAAAATCGAAGGCCGTGGAGACCCACAGATCCACCGAAAGCTGGACGCCGAACTTGGAATTGACCAGCTCGCGCATCAGCGCCCAGTCGCCCTGGTTCGCGGCGACCAGGATGAGCAGCACGGGCCGCGCCAGCTGGCTGAACAGCAATGCCATGCCGGCGTGCTTGATCGCCGCACGCGCGCGCCCCTGCGACGGCCAGCCGATCGCGATCGCCCAGCGGTAGCAGAGGATCAGGAGTGGCAGCAGCAACAGGTGCTGCAGCCTTTCCAGCACATTGGGATCCTAAGCTTAGAATTCCACGTGGACAAGTTGTCGCG
>JADMIO011564964.1_pt1 | contig 84233 bp, 66 predicted proteins | sample 8958161 | NCBI WGS metagenome assembly JADMIO01 (sample SAMN16585339, study PRJNA669376) | soil metagenome | isolation source: Crop rotation soil | place: USA: Cullars Rotation, Alabama | collected 2011 | reverse complement strand
GCCGCGACTTCAAGTCACGTGAATTCCAAGCTTCGGATCCCACTGTGCTGGAAAGCCTCAATCGTCATTGGCATTCTTGCGATCTCGGTCCTGGCAAGTGCGCTGATCTGCTGGCTGGTGTATTACCACGCACCTACAGATGTTGCGGGTACGCATCTGCGTTCACTGCCGCTGGTCAACGCGGTCCTCAACGGCCTCGCGACCCTTGCCATAGTGACGGGATACGTCGAGATTCGACAACGTCGCGTGCTTCAGCACCGTGCGTCAATGTTTTTTGCCTTCTTCTTTTCGTCCATCTTTCTCGTCTCCTACCTGGTCAATTTCACGTTGCACGGCGAGACCAAATTCAATCGGCTCAACCACTGGTGGCCGTTCTACTGGAAGCTGCTTGCGTCTCACATCGTGCTCTCGGTTATTGCTCTGCCGCTGATCCTCATCACCTTTTTCCTGTCATTGACCGGCCGGTTTCCGATGCATCGTAGAATCGCCCGCTGGACGTTTCCCGTCTGGCTGTACGTGTCGGTCACCGGCGTCATCGTTTACATCATGCAGGCGGCCAGCAAGTGACCATCCAGCGGGACACGCGACAGTTACTACGCACTGGCGTCGTCATCTTCGGCTGTGGAGCCGTAGCCGCTCTGCTGACGGCCACAGTTTTCGGGGGCATTGGACATCAGGGTCCGCACACGAACTCGGGTTGGCTCGCGTTGATGGTTGCGATGGGTTGCCTTCCAACCGGCGTGCTCACGCTCGCACTTGCTATCGCCAAGCTGATCGCGGACCGCAACAGATAGGCAGTGCTGCGCCCCGATCGTTGTTGGGGCGACTCTCATCCCCAGTAGCTCAGCCATGCGTTCAAGGGCATGTCTTCCCGTCGTCAGTCGTGGAAGTGGTGGGCGCGCTACCCATTGACCACAATGGTCGTGCCCTTAGCATAGAAACAGGGTCATTCGCAGATTACTCGGTTCCAGAAGCGCAGTGCTCCGAGGACCGACCTCAGACCAAAGGGGGCAACGTCGTTGATTAAGGTAATTCCGTCCAAAGAAGAAGGTATGACCACACCCGAGTCCGGGCTGAAGCGTCAGGTCATGTCCTATTCCTCATCCATGATGCTGGTGCGCCACACGATGGAACGAGGCTGGGTAGGTACTCGGCACAGCCATCCGCACGAGCAATTGGTCTACGTCGTCAAGGGTGCGATCTGCTTCGAATATCCGGGAGGAACATTCGAGGCTCGCACCGGCGATTCGTTTCTGGTGCCCGGCGGGATGGAACACCAGGCCTCGGCTCTTGAAGAGTCCGAAGTCCTGGACATCTTCACACCCATGCGCGAAGACTACGCCTGACCTGCGGCAGGACAGCGCGCTCAGGAAATCCAAGTCGCAGTAAAAAGTGCCTGGTGAGTGAAACTCTCCAGGCACTCAGGCATATCCAGCTCTGTGTAGCCTGACTAGGATTCTGACATCCGTCCGTCGGAAGCCGAACTCTTCCCGTCTGCGATTTCCCATACGCAACAAGCGCTGGAGTTTATGACAGCGGCAGATCACCCGTTCGTACGATAACTCACCTCGATTGAGCTAAATAACCAGAATGGCCGCGTTGGGCGCATCCATTCTCGCCCTGTGACTGTGTTGATTGAATGGAAAATCAACACTCGTGCTGTTGCGTATGCGCAACAAGCGCGTCCGGAGCGTAATGTAGCTGCGGGAATCGGGTTCGCCGCACGCCTTAGACTCACAGGCACTTAGTCCCTCGTCTCACCCGCAATTTCGGATCCGCAACAAGTCAAATTATTTCAATAGGTTAGCCCCTTGGTTCTCTACTCTCCTCCTGAGAGCGCAAACCGCCTCAGAAGGAGATTCTCCCAGTGAATTCAAGGCTCCGCATTGCAATCTTTTCCGCAGTGGTTCTCACGCTCAGCACGCTCAACGCATCAGCATTCGCCCAGCGGGCAATCAGTCCGACTGCTACCACTTTGGCGGAAGATCCCGCCGATCCGCTCCCACTTCCTCCCCCTCCGGGCCCCAGGTTCGCGGTAGACTTCTAGGACGCGTGGCAAAGTCGAAGACTGGTCGCCCGAACGGAGCTCAGAGATGCATCTATCCGCTTTCGACCGCCTGTTTTGGGCGACCGGTTTCATAGGGCAGATTATTCTCTTGGTGGTGCTCATGGCGCGAGATCGTGTCAGGGCATTTCCGTTATTCACAGCGATGGTTGCGAGCTCCTTTCTCTCAACCTTTGTCATGTATTTCGTCTACCTGTACGGATCCCCTGAGTCCTATTACTACGGCTACTGGATTGTGGGAACCATCAACATGCTCCTGCAGCTGGGCATGGTGTACGAAATTGCCTCTTGCCTGTTCGCCCCGTTGGGACACTGGGCACAGGATGCCAAAAGCTCTTTCATTCGGATAGTCGGAATCAGCATTCTCGTCGATATCATCTTGACGGCCCTCTGCTCGCCGCTTAAAAGTACGCTCATGCAAACCGTCGTCACGAGAGGAACCTTTTTCTGTTCTGCGTTGATGAGTGAGCTATTCGTCGGTTTGTTCGTTCTCGCCGCAACCGGCGGCTTTCCCTGGAAAACGCATGTGGGACGGATCGCTCAGGGTCTAGGGGCATATTCTTTTGTCGGCGTATTGTTTGATACGACGACAAGCTGGATGGGGTGGACGCACCAGGCCAACACCATTCATGCGCTCAGCATGGTAAAAGTCGTTGCTTATCTTGGCGCGCTTACCTACTGGATCGTGTCCCTTTGGTACGACGCGCCCGAGCCTCGCACTCTTTCCGAGCCGATGCGAGCGCAGATATTCGGTCTCCACCGGCAGCTTGAATACGACCTCGGGAAAATCCGCGGGTGGAGAAAAATTTGAGCAATCTTTACTTCACGATCGCAGTCTTCTTTTTCCTTGCCGCGCTCGGTATTCTACTGATGCGCCATTCGCGGCGAGTTCGTCGCGCGGCGAACTCCGACTGGGAGCAGTTACTTGATCGGTTGGAGCCGGTCAATAGAAGCGACATCGAACGAATCGCCCGGGACGCGCTCGACGAAGAATCAAGTGCTCTTGGCGAAATGGATGGATCATCCATGTTCTCAATGCTGGGGGGTCTCCAAGGGCTCGAAGTTCTGGAGCGGAACTGCCAGGTGCTGATCGACCTCGCCTCCTACGTCCAGCGCTGGTACCCGGAAGCCCTCGTCGTGTCCGAGCAGCTCCGCTTGAATGCACGCGAGTTGGAGTGGCACGTAGGGCGGCTCAAAGGCGCGGCCCAGACCGGTAATCTACAGACGGCCTTCGCTGACTATGCTCAGCGAACCGTCGTGATCTACTACGTGATGACTCGCAATGTTCTGGAGCTTTACACTCGAGCGAGCTTGCCCGGCCTGATACAACTCGAAGCCGCGTTGTAGCGTCGTCAGTTCTGCCGTCGCAGGAACACCGCTGCAACCGTGCCGACCACCTCGATCTCTTTCTTGAACCGCCAGCGCTTGCTGGACTCGTATGAGAGGGGATGAGGAACCAGCGTCAACCACTCTGCATCTCTATCTAACTCGCAGAACCCGGCGACGTACTCCGTCCGCGTTATCAGAAAGTAGATAGGACGATTGAACTCGTTGGTCCACTGTTTCCTGTTCGCGATCGCCCGTTTTTGCGTATCAATCAGCACGACGGATCCGGCTGGAATCATCGGCTCGAGCATTCGGTCACGGCCCCCGATCACACCTCGGCGGAATTGAGCGGGCAGGGACTCCGAGCCGGTGGTTAGGAGAGTAGTTTCGGGTGGCGGAGCATCGGAAAGGAAGGTATCCGGCAGCAGGACTCTAGCCCGTTCTTCGAGAGGCCCTTGGGAGAGCAGCAGGGTGGCGTTCGGAGCTGAGACGTGGTCGATCTGATGCGGCTTACCCGGCGGCGTGGGGCAGAGCGCAATCATCTGCTCGGCAGTCAGGCCATAGATCACAGCCAGAACAATCAGCTTGGTGGCCGATAGGCCCCGATCTTCCCGTTCCACCCGGTCCAGCCAGCTCGCCGATATGCGATAGGCCGGGTTGTCCCACTGCTGGGCCAGCCGGGAGCTTCGATCTTCCACTTCACGCAACGTGAGCTGCCAACGAACCCTGGTCTCGCGAAGCTTGTTGCCGATTCCTGCCATCGATAGCTCCGTATGCGCACACCCCCAGCTCAGTTCTTAATGGCGCACACAACACCATCCGAAGCTAATCTGTCAGTTTGCCGAGGCCATTCTATCAGCGCACCTTTCCTGATCCGAATAGCCTGCCATGGATCAGGACTTACTTCGTGCAGTGCTTCGTGTGTGCGTCGACGAGGCATGCCCTATCCAGATATCTTATCCCGCCATACTCCTGATACTCCATGAGCGTAGTCAGGCCGTTTGCGGCTGGATCGGACCGGAGCACCTGCGAGGTGTTCGGTGGAACGTCTGTTCCGGCCCTAAGTGCTTCCTGCACAATGCGTCCAATGATTCTTCCATTTGCGGGTATCGAGAATCCCAGGATGTGTGCCACTGTTGGTGCGACATCAATATTGCCCATAGGCAGAGCGTCGACACCGTGCCGGAAATCCGGGCCCATAGCAGCCATATTATTTAGCGTCTGGTCCCGCCCGAATCCGCCGTGGTTTCCCTGTCCTTCCTGCAATGCGGTATCGGCCACCTGCGCGCCGCTCAAAAGGTCACCGGGAGTGCGGTAAAACTCTTTAAAGCTCACAACGATAGCCGGCCTCGGAACTTTGCTGCTGCCCAATAGGCCTATGTCGCTCAACCGCAACGCTCCGCCGCACCCGGTCTCATTTGAGCAGAAGCGATCATCCACGAAAATGCCCGACACATAATCAAGCCGGGAGAGAATCTCCACGAGAGAATGGACGAGCTCGCGGTCACTGCTGGGTACATACAGCAGGTCGGACCCGCCGTTGCCGGCGACAATCACCCGCGCGTCTGAGCCATCGAGTGCCCCCACCTTCTCGCCCAGCAGCGCGCTGCCGGTTGAAGGATGCTGCGAGTGCTCTGCGCCCACGGACAGCTCTGCATAAACCGAAGGACCCGAGGAGGCTCTTACGGCCGGGTCGAACATACGCAGATGAGTCCGAATGGCGAGGTCCACCGCGAGAAATCCGTTCGGCAGCGTACCTTTGGGCTCCGCCTTCTCCTTCCCGCTCAGTTCATAATCGAGCAGCGCCGAAGGCTCGCTCGTCTGCGTTCCATCTGCTGCAATCTCCCGTCGGCTTATGGTGGCGAAACCGTGGTCCGAGGTCACAATCACATCGGTTGTCGCCTTCATCTGCGGGTTGGCATCGAGCCATGCCAGTAGTTGCCCAAGGCACCTGTCGGCATTCTCGACCCCACGCCGCACGCTCTCTCCATTGATCCCCGGCGAGAGCCGTTGCAGACTGTCTCCATTGTTGTGTTGGGTTCCGTCAGGATCGCGCGACCAGAAGAGCAGTACGAAAGGTTTTTTCTCTGTCGCAAACGAGGGCAGCAGCACCTTCGTCGCGACATCCACAAACCACTTCTCCTGCACGTAGTTCGCCGATAGCGTTCCCGAGGAAACCGCGTCACCCGTGAACCCATTATTCTGCTGTGAGTTCTCTCTATAACCATTGCTGCGGAGAGGAGCCTCTGCTGCCAGGCCCGCCTTCTCCAGCGCCTCATGCACCCTGGCAGGCAAAGGGAAACCGGTGTCTAGCCCTGTGGAATCGTCGATTACGATAGCATCGCTGCTGCTTAGCGAGCCTAAGCTATCCCAACTCAGCAGATCGTTCAGCTGGATCGCCGTAGGCCCCAGCTTACCCACGGATGCGACATTGACACCTTTCTCTCGCGCGAAGCTCAGCAGTGTTCGCTCGCCGAGATAGTTGCCGCCAAACGTGCGGTTCATGTTGGTCAAAACGTCGTCGGACTCTAGGAAGGGCACGACTGTTCCGGAAGCCTTCGTCACGTCGGGCTTTGTGAGCCACACACCCGGATAGAGCGTGTTACTGTAGTCTCCTGTATCGCCCAAACCGTGTCCCGTAGCGATCACGGAGGCGTTCGCGGTAGTGAAGGTCGGGTAAACCGAATGGCTGTTCGGAAAATCCATACCGCTCTTCCTCACGCGCCAGAGCGCCGGAGTGTCGTTTTCATTCACCGCATCGCGGCGAAGTCCGTCTGCCACGAAAATGATGACATTATGCGGCCGTGCAGCAGCCGGCGGTTGCGCAGAGCAGGGCAGAGTGGACGCAAGCAACAGGAGTTTTGGAACGGAAATTCGAGTCCGCATACCGACAACAATATCAACCCTCCGAAACATCCGTGTAATCTGGCACCGCACCTGGTCAGTTTTCACTCCAGCCAGTGGCGCAGCTCTATGCCGAGAAACTCTTGCAGGCGATGAATGTCGTCCCGATAGAACTCAACCAGCCGTCTTCGTTCCTGCGGCAGCATTCCGGGCGCGGGCCGGCTTTTGGAATGTGGAGTGGAGGGAACGTCCACTTCCAGTGGGACGAAACTCGAATCCACCTGGAGAAAATCGAGCACCTGCCTCCACCACGGTCCGTAGTCCTTCTGTACATCCTCGTAGATGGAGATCAGCAGTTGCTCGCGAGCGAAATGCTCCAGATACCGCTGCACCTGACCTGCGTATTGCCCAAACGCAAGAAACGGATTGAACAGCCGGACCTGCCATTGGGGAAGGTTCCTGTCCTCAAACGCAAGATCCAGGTGGTCTGAGAACGAGTGACTCACATTCCCATCCGCTAGGCTCTTCAGGTATTGGTGAAAGGCCCGTTCCGCTGGATCCATAAGCACCAGGATGATCTTCGCGCCGGGCACAGCTTCGGAGATTGCCTTGGCAGCCGTCTGGGACCACAGGTAACACACGCTTCCTTCTCCAACCGCACGCTCGGCCTCCACTGCTACGAACAACCTCTCGTAGTCAGCACGCGAGGTCACCATTCCGCCAAAACGCTTTGGTAGCGGATCGGTTGCAAAGTACTCCTGCATCATCTCCTCGCTGTTCCGCATGTGGGGATGCAGCGACGGATGGAAGTTTGCGGGGCGCACCTCCGCGGAGAAAAAATTGGGCTCCTTCATGGGGCTCATATAGATCTCTGGGTGTTGGTCCAACTGGTAAAAGAGAAGGTCCGTCCCTGCCTTGGGCGCACCCGCAATGAAAAAATTGGGCATTGTCATCCATGCACCGCCGCGTATAGATCCTCCCACTCCCTGGCACCGGGCGCGCGGTACAGGTTCCAATCCAATCTTCGAGCCTTGAGAAGGCTCATTCGGCCGGTCATGGCGCGCAGTAGCGCATCCCGTTGTCCCGGTGAGCTCTCGATGCTGACGCTTATCACGTATCCGCGAGTGAATCGCGCCATCTCTCTCGCGTAAGCCTCCAGGCAGGCCGGTTCGAGATCGGCCATCAGATGTGAACTAAACGTCAGGTCCACGCTTGCGTCCGGTAAGCAAGTCATCTCTCTCGGCGGCATCAAAACGACATCGGACGCGGAGAGGCAATCCCGCCAATTTCGGGTCTCACCATAGAGGAGCAGCCTTTTCTCAGGCCTCGACCGGCCTAGATAGTACGCGCACAGAGCAAGGCTTTCTGGCACGTCGAAGCCAACGTACGTGAGCGAAGAATCCATTCCGAGCAGAAAGTACGCCATGTGACCGAAGCCGCCGCCAAGTTCCACCACTGTGCTGTCGGTGGGAGCCAAACTTAGGAGCCGGTCAGCGCACGCATGCTGATATTCCGAGCCCGCGGCAACGAACACCTCATCGACTCTCATTCCTATAGGGCTTCCGACCTCGGGTGCGGCGAGCGCCGAAATCCCATACCTCCCGCCCGTCTCCATCTTCCAATACCCGATGCGGTACAGCATGTCCTCCTGCATCACCCTTGAATTCTCGCGATCTGGTTGCGTGGGTCTATCACTGCCGTAGCCAGGAGGGTGTCTCACCAGGCCGTGACCGCACCGGTTCCTGTAAAACCCGGAATACATGGAATGCAGTCGTCCAATATCGCAGGACCGAAGAGCATCTCGAACGGCGCCGAGATGTTTGGCTTCGACATCCTTCCACCACGCCGTCGCGCCAAATGCGTAGCCGATCGGCTCATCCTGAAGAGCCCGGTTGTAGGCGGCGCAGATGCGCTTCAGCAAAACACGCTCATCCCTGTCGAACTCGTTCTGTGACATCGTTCCTTGAGGAGCCATCATTGGCCGTCGGCCAATCCCACCACCATCACGCATCAGCGGGTGCCGAATGTCATTCGGTTGTCACCAGTTTGCATTCGGATTGCTAGTCCGATTATCTGCGGGGTGGCGCTCAGCGCACATAATGAGCCGCTGCGCGCGCTAAGCCGAGCAAGAGTTTTCGATGGATAAAAGAACCGTGCAGTCAACACGCCATTCATGACCTTGACTCAGGCTCATAGTATGGATTTGATTTGGGGTACGAACTAACCAAATGCGTGCTTCAATAAACTAATACGCATAACTAACATGAGGAAAAGTGCTCATAATTAGACAACTGCGTCTCACTTTTCCCGAGCGAAAGGTGTTATCTACTGCAGCTAGTCTGTCGCACTTCCGGACACGATATATCCCTTGACAACGATATATTGCTGCGAATAACTTGCTATTTGCCATAACAATTGCATAATACGCAACATCTCACTCGTATAGCGCAATGTGTGCGAGTAATTGGAGGTCACATGCAGATCATAGCCACGCTACGCAAGTTGGCGGTCGCGCTCATTTGTGTTTGCGCTTTCGCCGTTTCGGCCAACGCGCAAAACATCTTCGGATCGATCGTCGGAACTGTCAACGATCCCTCAGGCGCAGTACTGACGAAAGCCAACGTCACAGCCACTAATCTTTCAACGGGTGAAAAGCGAACCGTCACGACTGATGGCCAGGGAAACTATCAAATTCTTTCTCTACCCCGGGGTGAGTACAAGGTCGATATCGACGCGCAGGGATTTAAGCGTTTCTCCCGGACTCCCATTGAAGTAGTGGTGGATCAGGTAGCGCGTGTTGATGTCTCCATGGTCATCGGCGAGCAGAACCAGGTTGTGGAGGTGAATACCGCGCCTCCAATCATGCAGACTGACAGCGCATCACTAGGCCAGGCGATTGTAGGCACGGCAGTACGCGATCTGCCTCTCAATGGCCGTAACGTACTGGCGCTGGTGGCGCTGGTTCCCGGCGTCGTGCCACAGGGAGCTTCGAATACGAACCTGAGCGGACAGAACGTTTTCGCAGCGGGCAACTTCCAGATCGGCGGCGGCAACTCCAACCAGGGATCGGTCCTGGTGGATGGAGTATCCGTGAATACGTCGTATGGCAATGCCGTCGAGCTGGTGATGGATCAGGACAGCATTCAGGAATTCAATGTCCAGACGCACAACAACACGGCGGAATTCGGCAAGTACACCGGCGGCGTGATCAATATGAGCACCAAGTCCGGGTCCAACAACTTCCACGGAAGCGGGTTCGAGTTCGTCCGAAATACGGTTCTTAATTCCAACACCTTTTTCGCAAAGAGAAATAACTCCGGAAAGCAGGCGTGGCACCAGAACCAGTTCGGCGGTAACGTCGGCGGCCCGCTGATGAAGGACAAAATGTTCTTCTTCGCCGCATATCAAGGCTACCGGCAAACCAATGGCCAGTTGGTCAACGTTACCGTGCCTACGGCGGCGGAGTTGACGGGTGATTTCTCCGGCATCACCGCTCCCATCTATGATCCGCTGACCACATGCGGCACTCTCGGCAACCCGGCCTGCACCGCGGCCCAGAACGCGGGGACGGCGCCCACGAGGCAGCAGTTCTCCTACAACGGCGTTAAGAATGTAATTCCGCCCACGCGGCTGAGCACGGTAGCCAAGAACCTGATTAAATTTCCAATCTACGGACTGCCGAACGTTCCCGGAACGCCCTCGGCACAAGGGCCGCTGAACAACTTCTCGCGACTGGCGACGGCGGGCGGCATCAATGACCAGTACACAATCCGCGGCGACCAGAACCTCAGCTCCAAGCAGGTGCTGTTTGAGCGATATACGGCGTGGAGTTCGAAGAACATCGATCCCAAGCCATTCCCGAACAACAACTTGTATTACATCGCTCTCGCGCCGGAGGTCTTCACCACCAAGCAGATCGTCTTTGGCGACACGTACGTCCTCAACTCCAAATCAGTTGCCGACCTGCGCTTGGGCTATATGCGGTGGAACTACAACCGCATCCCTACCAATATTGGTCTAGACGAATCGGCAGCCTTCGGTTGGCCGTCGTATATGAACTTCGGCGCCTTGAACAACCTGCCGAAGTCCACCGCCGTTCCGATGATGAGCACTGGAGGGCCGATCAGCTACTACGAGGGCTCTGCCGGCTATATCTTCTCGATCAACAACAACTATTCCATCGCGTCGACCTATCAGAGAGTCTGGAACCGGCACACCTTCAAAATGGGCGTCGACCTGCGTCGGCTGGAAATGAACTACTTCCAGAACAACAACCCGGGCGGCATCTTTACCTTCGACAACATCTTCACCTCGCAGAGCACGGGTAACCCGGGATCAACTGGCAACCCGCTTGCGTCCTTTGAGCTTGGGTACGTCTCAACCAGCACAGCTCAAACGGTGCAGACGGCGCCGCCCACCTATCAGACACTCTATTATCAAGGCTACTTCTTCCAGGACACCTGGCAAGTCACCAACAAGCTCACTGCGACGCTCGGACTGCGGTATGAAGTCCCTGGCACCTTCAGGGCGAGGCACGGTTGGGCCGACACCTTCAACCGGACCGAGATCAATCCCGTCGTAGGGTTGCCTGGTGCCTATGATCTGGTGAGTTCGCCGCAACATCCGGCAGCGGGTGTCTACAACGAGAACTGGACCGACTGGGCTCCGCGAATTGGCTTTGCGTATCGTGTCAATGACAGTTCTGTCATCCGAGCGGCGTTTGGCAAATTCTTCGTCCCTGCGGACCTGCAGTTCCCCAGCGCACCGCTGCAGGCGGGCGTCAACTTCCTGAATAACGTAATGGTCAATACCATCGATGGCCAGCAGACGCCATTCAACACGCTGGACAATCCATATCCCAGCGGGTTGCTGGCACCACCACACCGGAATCCGAACTATCAGCAGGTGCTGCTGGGCGGCAATGCACAGGCTCTTTACGCCGATGAGCCAAACGGCCTAACCTACCAGTGGAATCTGTCACTCGAGCACCAGTTCTGGAAGGGAATTGCTTTGACGGCGTCCTATGCCGGATTGCGTGGGGAGCACCTGCCAATCAGCATTCCCATCAATCCGTTGCCGGACAACGTTGTAGCCCAGGCAGCTGCTGACCCAGCCTGCTCTTCGGGCAGCATCGCAAGTTGCTTCCTGAATGTTTCAGTGCCCAATCCGTTCTATCCCAACATCAGCCAGGGAGCATTGAAGCAATCCACTGTGACCAAAAACCAACTGCTACGGCCCTTCCCGCAGTATGGCAGCATCAGCAACAGCGGCCACTACGTCGGCATCAGCAACTACAATTCCCTTGAGGTAAAGCTGCAGAAGAGGATGGCACGCGGCGGACAACTGCTGGGGGCATATACATTCTCCAAGCTGCTAACGAATGCTGAGTATCTGACGTCATGGCTGGATGCTACCGGAACGGCAGGCTTCTCAGACTACAACAACCTCGGAGGCGAGTACGCAAACTCGAGCTTCGACGCGCGGCAGCGTCTGGTGGTTAGCTATTCGTATCCCTTGCCCTTCGGGAAAGGCCAACAGTTCCTGTCCAACTCCGCAGTTGGTAACGCAGTCCTCGGTGGGTGGGGCGTGGAGGGTATCACGACCTTCCAGAAGGGTCTTCCACTCGCTTTAACCAATTCCACCAACACGCTCTCAACCTACGCGTTCCTGGGCTCGATGCGTCCGATGTACATCCCCAACGCCACTGGTTGCAATGGGAAGAAAACGATCAGCGGGCCGAAGTATGACCGGTTGGGAGGTCCGTTGGCCAAGTCAACGTACTTCAACACTGCGTGCTTCGTTCAGCAGAGCGTCAGCAATCCTTACGTCTTCAATCGCTTTCAATACGGTAACGAGTCACGTACCGACAACACGTTGCGCGGTCCCGGCCAGGCAAACTGGGATTTGTCCCTTTACAAAGATTTGCCCATCCACGAGAACGTAGTCTTCAAGCTTCGCGTGGAGGCTTTCAACCTGTTCAACCGTACGCAGTTTGGTAATCCCAACACATCCGTTGGCAACGCACTGTTCGGAAATATTACGACCCAAATCAACAATCCCCGAGCACTCCAGCTTTCTGGACGTATCTTGTTCTAGCCTCCTAAAACCAACCCAGAGCCCTGCCACATATTTTGTGGCGGGGCTTTGTTGCCCCTGCTGACTTCTACTTTTGTGACATCACCCGTGTTATTCCAGGATTGAGTTGAATGAAACACGTCTCTTGCTTCGCGCTTCTTTTGTTCGTCAGTACCGCCGTAGCTTTTGCCGATAATTCCCGCCTTCCTGACGGCACCGAGTTCCCGATGTGGGAAAAGCCGCTGCACTTTTCCAAAATTTACTATGTGGACGGCAGTGCGAAGAACGCAGAAGATGGCGGCCCCGGCACAAAGGATCATCCTTTTCGCACCATCAATCATGCTGCTCAGGTACTGAAGCCGGGCGAGTCGGTGGTCATCGCCGCAGGTGTTTATCGGGAAGCTATTCGACCTGCGCAAGGCGGTACCAGTCCCGATGCAATGATCAGTTACGAAGCAGCGCCGGGAGCCAATGTCGTAGTGGAAGGCGCCGTACCAGTTACTGGCTGGCAGCCAAGCCAAGGCTGGAGTATCGGTCTGGACCATGACACGAACCAGCCGGTAAAGGCCTGGGAACTACATCTCGACCCGAAGCTCTTTCCCACCGGCTACAATCCCTTCGCGCTCGACAACGTCACGGATGATCGCTACTGGATCAACTATGCGAAGGACAATATGTGGAACTACTTCCGGCGGCGCGGTCTGGTCTTCGTAGATGGCAAGCCATTGGAGCCGGTTCCATTGCCTGCCGAGTTGGCAGGTCCATCGGCGCGGTCGCTGAATCACACTCAGGATCTCCATTGGGCGCCGCTGTTCCAGGAGTTTTCGCCGTACGCGGGCAAGGTCTGGATCGAATCAGACGGGCTCACGCTGCACATCCGCCTGGCGAATGACGACGATCCTGCGAAGCATGTCATCGAGATTACGAATGAGGAGTCGGTTTTCTCTCCCGCGAAGCCGTATCAGTCCTACATTCGCGTGAAAGGCATCACCTTCCGATACGCGGGGAACAGCTTTCCGAATCCGCAGAGGGGCCTAGTCTCGACCAATCATGGCAACCACTTTATCTTTGAGGACAACACTTTCGAGTGGGCCAATGGCGTCGGCCTGGATACTGGCGATGTTGACTGGGGAGCGTCGCGTCCCGACCAGCCGGTCGGATTCACCATCGTCCGGCACAATGCGTTCCGCTACTGTGGCATCGAGGGCCTGGGAGCCACAGGCGGTCCGCAGAACATGCTGGTCGAAAAGAATCTATTTGAGTGGATTGGCTGGCAGGATGCAGCGCACATGTCAGAGTCCGGCGGCACCAAGATGCATCGCACCCGCAATCTGCTCTTCCGCAACAATGTGGTTCGCCACATCCGACACGCGAATGGCATCTGGCTCGACATCGGCAACACGAACGACCGCATCACCGGCAACCTGTTCGCCGATATCCCCGGCGATGTAAATCCGCACGCGGTCCACATTGAGGGCAGTGACGCGCTGAACCAGATCGACAACAACATCTTCGACCACCTCACAGGTGGAATCCTCATCCGCGACACGAACCACGTGATCATCGCGTACAACCTGTTCCTCGACTGCGCCAAGGTGTGCGTGGACACGACCGCTGGCCTCGGCGCGCCGCGCCCTATCAGCGGGCATACCAACGACGTGCATGATCTCCGCGTCTTCGGAAATCTCTTCAGCGGGATGGGGCAGTCAGCGATCGAGTTCAACAATCCGCGAAATTTTGCCGACGGAAACGTCTACGGGCTTCCTCCTGGACGCCGTGGGGGTGGGCAGCCGTATCTTCGTGTGAAGTTCCCGGAGCCGCCCGAATGGGACAATCTCGACTCTTGGCGCGACCAACATGGCTGGGACAAAAACGGAGCAATGGCAGAACTCACTGCCAATCTCAACCCTGACACACTTCAGTTCAATATGACAGTGAAAGGCGACATAAAGTCTTTACCCGAATACGGCGGTATCGACGTCGACTTTTATGGACACCCGATCAGCGGCGCGGATCGAGTGCCAGGCCCCTTTGCAGATTTAACTTCCATGACGGAGTCGCGCCCGGTCGACCCGCGGTGATTTTGCGCTCAGCTTTTCGGCTCCGAACACTGTAGGTGGAAGATTGGATATACCTGGTTTGAAGCTGACGAAAGCATCACGCCTTTTGATATTCCAGATGCTCCTTGGGTCTCTGTTCGCAGCCTCGGCTCTTCTCGCCGTCGCGCAGCGCGTGCAAGACCCTCCATTCGGCCGACCCGATGCCGTCGTCGATCTCGCTACCGACGAGGGGACCCAGGCAGTACAAGGTATCTGGCGCTACCACGATGTGCAGATCGTGAATGTAAATTCACGAAGCGCAAGAACGGACTCGAAGCCAAGCCGTGCTTCGAAGACATACGACTACACCCCGCACGCTGGCGCTACCCGGTTCGACGACAGCCAGTGGCAGCCGATAAAAGCGTCCACACTCGCCCAGCGGCGCTCAACTGGAAGAGTCGGCTTCAACTGGTATCGCATTAACATCACCGTTCCTAATCGTGTGGCCGGCTTCTCGACCGCTGGCTCAACCATCGCATTGGAAATCGTGTCTGACGGGTACGCAGAGGTGTGGGTTAACGGCAAAATGTCGCGGGTTCCGGGTCAGGCCGGCGGACAGGTTGTAAAAGGCCTCGGCACCCCAAACCGCGTTGTTTTGACTCGCAATGCCGTCCCGGGCCAAAAAATCCAGCTCGCAATCTTCGGCATCAATGGGCCCATCTCCGCCGGGGACGACAACCTCATCTCAATCGAGTCGGCGACTCTAGATTTGTACCGCTCACCTGTTGTGGCGTTGAGTCGTACCCCGGCACAGGTGCTACGAGCAGATCCTGCAATCGACGAGATCATTCCGAACGATGCTGTAGTCGAAAAGCTTGCCGGCGGATTCCTCTTCACGGAGGGCCCTATATGGGTGCCAAAGACGGAGGACGAAGACGGCTACCTGCTCTTCAGCGATCCGAACAATAACGTCATCTATCGATGGACTCAGGATGGCTCGCTGTCAATCTTCATGACGAAGAGTGGCTATCGCGGTGCAGACATCGGCGAGTATAGCCAGCCGGGCTCCAACGGTCTCACGCTTGATTCGGAGGGCCGCCTCACCATCAATCAGCAAGGCAATCGCCGCATTGTGCGCCTGGAAAAGAATGGACAGTTCACCGTATTAGCAGACCGCTACGAGGGTAAACGGCTGAACAGCCCCAACGATCTCGTCTACAAATCGGACGGGGCGCTTTACTTTACCGATCCTCCATTCGGCCTGCCGAAGCTTTTCGATGATTCCCGCAAAGAGCTGCCTTACAGCGGTGTGTATCGGGTTAGCCCGAACGGCAAGGATATCCGCTTGCTCGCCACGGATCTGAAAGGCCCGAACGGCCTCGCATTCTCACCAGATGAGAAGTATCTCTATGTTGACGATTGGGATTTGAACCACAAGGTCGTGATGAGATATGAGGTCCAATCTGATGGATCTTTGGCTAACGGCAAAGTCTTCTTCGATGTGACCTCAAAAGGTGGGGGCTATGCACTCGACGGTATGAAGGTCGATGAGAAGGGCAACCTATACGTCACAGCCCCCGACGGGATCTGGATACTCTCATCCGAAGGCAAACACCTGGGCACGATCATCGCTCCGGAGCATTCGAATAACCTGGCATGGGGTGACGATGACGGGAAAACCCTCTACCTGTGCACTCGGACCGGACTGTATAGAATTCGCTTGAAAATACCCGGAGCTGGCTCCCCAACCGCGCGAAGATAACGCGAACCAAGTCCCGATCTTGGCTGGTTTCCAGTCGCGGCGCCGACCAACCACGAATCAGCATTCGCGTGCCACGCGACCCGCAGAGAACCTTCTCCGAAACCAGGTGCTCTATCTAGAGCCTTTTCAGCGATTCAGGCCTTCGGAATGAATGGTCGGGGCGATTGGATTCGAACCAACGACCCCCTGCTCCCGAAGCAGGTGCGCTACCAGACTGCGCTACGCCCCGATCCCTTCGTATTGCGGTTTGAGTGCCGGACTCGGGAGTTGCACCTTTGGGAGCGTTGGTCGCGCTCGACCGCATCGGTGCCCGGCTTTCAAAGTCTAACAGACTTTTATCCGTACATCTCCGCCTCCCTCCGGAATGCACACGCAGCTCACCCTGTCTCCTGGCTCCGGCCCTCATTGCCCGCGCAATCCTTGGGATTTATACTGAAAGAGATGGATTTGTGCCTGCAACTCGCGCTGTGTTGTCGGCCGGCCGCTTTTTGCGCCCGTCGGCCCTGCGAGCCCCGCGCGTGTCGACCCTGACGGCTCCGTCGCCTTGCATCCCCCACAGCATTCTGCTCCTTAGCGGCCGCTGCCGCATCATTAACTCCTGGCCATCGGAGACTGGAACACGACGAACATGACAATTCTTGCCACAGCCGAAACCCGGGCTCAGGAACTGCACGCCGCCCGGCTGAACCACTTGCAAGCTCTCGAAGCGGAGAGTATCTCCATTCTGCGCGAGGCGGTGGCCGAGTTCGCCCACCCTGTGATGCTCTACTCCATCGGCAAGGACTCCTCGGTCATGCTCCGGCTGGCCCAGAAGGCGTTCTATCCCGGCAAGATTCCGTTTCCCCTGCTGCACGTTGATACCAGCTACAAGTTCCCGGAAATGATCCGTTTTCGCGACGAGTACACTCGCGAGATCGGGGCAGACCTCATCGTCCATCGAAACGAGGAAGCCATCGCCGCCGGAGCGAATCCGTACGATCTTGGAACCCAGAACTGCTGTGGTCTGCTCAAGACCCGCAGCCTCCTCGATGGGCTCGCCGAGGGCGGCTTCGATGCGGCCTTCGGTGGCGCTCGCCGTGACGAAGAGAAATCCCGCGCGAAGGAGCGTGTCTACTCTTTCCGCGACTCCGCCGGTCAGTGGGACCCGAAGAACCAGCGCCCCGAGCTCTGGTCCCTCTACAACTCACGCCTGCGCAAAGGCGAGAGCATCCGCGTCTTCCCGCTCTCCAACTGGACTGAGCTCGACATCTGGCTCTATCTCTACGCGGAACGCATTCCGATCGTGCCGCTCTATTTCGCGACCGATCGCCCAATCGTGATCCGCGGGGGCGCCCTGACCTATGTGCACCAGGGCATGAAGCTCCTTCCGCATGAGAAGCCGGAACTGATGAAGGTGCGCATGCGCTCACTCGGCTGCGCCCCTTGCACCGGTGCCATTCGCAGCGAGGCAGATACGCTGCCGAAAATTATCGAGGAGCTCATCACCTTCCGGCGCAGCGAGCGTGAGAACCGTGCTATCGACCACGATGAGGAAGGCTCTATGGAAGTCAAGAAGCGGGAGGGCTACTTCTAAATGAGTACCTTTACAATCACGCCCGACGCCGCCTATCAGCCGACCGCTGGATTTGAGGACTTCCTCAACGCTCATCTCGGCCAGGAGATGCTCCGTTTCACCACGGCGGGCTCCGTCGACGATGGCAAATCCACCCTCATCGGCCGCCTGCTGCACGATACCAAGAGCGTGTACGAAGACCAGCTCGCCGCCGTTAAGAAGAGCCGCGTCAACCGCGCCGCCAATGGACAAGTTGATTTCTCGCTCCTCACCGATGGCCTCAAGGCAGAGCGTGAGCAGGGAATAACGATCGATGTTGCCTACCGCTACTTCTCCACCTCGCGGCGCAAGTTCATCATTGCGGATACGCCGGGTCACGAGCAGTACACGCGCAACATGGCCACTGGAGCCTCCACGGCAGACGTCGCCATCATCCTCATCGATGCCAAAGCATTCGCCAAAGCCGGCAGCTTGTTGCCGCAATCGCGCCGCCACACCTACATCGCTTCGCTGCTCGGCATTCCGCACATCGTCGCCGCGGTCAACAAGATGGACTTGGTGGGCTATTCTCAGCAGCAGTTCCATCTGATCCGCGACGCGTTTGAGGCTCTCGCTTCTCACCTGGGCCTCAGAAGCATCCAGGTCATCCCCGTCAGCGCGCTTGAAGGTGCTAACGTCGTGAACCCTGGCACGCAGGAGATGCCCTGGTACAGCGGCCCCACGCTACTCGACTATCTGGAGACGGTACCTCTCAACCAGACTGATACCAGTGAACCCATGCGCTTTCCGGTTCAGCTTGTTCTCCGACCCGACGCCAGTTTCCGAGGCTTCGCCGGCCAGGTCGCGCGTGGCGCGCTTCGCGCCGGGGATCGCGTCATGGCGCTCCCCTCGCGTCGTGAGACTGCGGTCAGCCGCATCGTGACCTACGATGGCGACCTTCCCGCTGCCGCCCATCCCGAGGCCGTCACGGTTGAGCTGGAGGACGAGATCGATCTTAGCCGCGGCGAAATGCTCGTTCACGCTGGCAGAGGCGACGAACTCCCCGAGATCAGCAATCATTTCAGTGCGATGGTCGTGTGGATGCATGAGGACCCGCTAGTGGTGGGCCGCACCTACATCGCCAAGCACACCACCCGCAGTGTGCGCGCTACCGTCCGTGCCATTCGTTATCGCGTCGACGTGAACAGTCAGCAGCACCTCGACTCCGGCTCCATCGCGATGAACGAGATTGCAGAGGTAGAGTTCGAGACCAACCTCCCACTCTTCTTCGATCGCTACGCCGAGTGCCGCCAGACCGGTTCGCTCATCCTGATCGACCCCCTCAGCAACGCTACGGTCGGCGCGGTCATGATCAGTGGCGCACTTGAGAACGTCGCGGTGGCCACGGACGACACCGCACGCACATCGCTGGTCCTCCTTGGCGCTCGGAAAGATGTCGCCACGTCGCTCAAGACGGCACTGGTGGAACGGGGCAAGAACGCTGTCCTGATCGATGATGATCTGATCACCGAGGCCGCGATTCCCTCTGTCGTGCGCGCCCTGGAGCTTGCGGGCGCCATCGCAATCTCCACCCGCACGATTCCACAAGCGGTTCTTGGTGAAATCAAGAGCTTCGCCGGCGTTGTTCAGGCGGAGGACGAGCCGGATCTGAAATCGATCCTGGCTGCAGTACGAAGTAGCAGCGGAATTTAGCCCGTGGCAAAGGGTGTAACCAGAGCGGGACTACTCGAGTTTGCAGGGTAACCAAATGAGCGCAATCGAAGCAGCCGTCCAGTACGAAGACCTCACCGCCGAAGCTCTCGTCGGGCAGATCGTCCGAGAAGCCGCCGGCGCGCCTGTCTGCCTCACCAGCAGCTTCCAGACCGAGGACATGGTTGCGCTTCACATGCTCCGCAGGCACCTGCCCGAAGTTCCCGTCATCTTTCTTGAGACCGGGTACCACTTCAAGGAAGTCATCGCATACCGCGACCGTATGGCCGCAGAGTGGAACCTGAACCTCGTTAATGCACTCCCGAAGACCACCGTCGAAGAACACGAGAAGCAGTTTGGGTTGCTCTACATCGTGCAGCCCACGCAGTGCTGCCAGATTCGCAAGGTCGAGCCACTCATGCGCTCGCTTGAACCCTTTGACTGGTGGTTTACCGGACTGCGCCGCGAGCAGTCGCCTACGCGTGCCAATCTCCGCAAAGTTGAGGACCACAAGACGCCGACGGGCAAGGTCATGAAAAAGGTGAGCGTCCTCGCTGACTGGACCATGGACCAAGTCAATGAGTACGCTGCGGCACACGGCATTCCGCGCCTCGAGCTGTACGACCGCGGCTACACCAGCATAGGGTGCGAACCCTGCACGGCCATTCCCGAGGCCGGCGCGGATCCGCGCAGCGGCCGGTGGGGCGGCAAAAAGCTGGAGTGCGGTATTCACACCTTCTCCGAGAAGGTCTAGCAATCTTCCTAAGTCCGAGCGCCCTGAGGTGCCGCGTACTGAAGGTATAAACTGGCAATAATCATGGTCGACCGCCGCGGCATCGTCGATCTCTGGCATCAGGGCTCAGCGGGAGTCCTCGTCACACTGGTGCGCATCGAGGGCTCCTCGTATCGGCGTCCGGGCGCGCGGCTTCTCATCGCCAACCATGGAGCTGACTACGCGGGCAGCATCAGCGGCGGCTGCCTTGAAACCGAGGTCGTTCGCAAGGCCTCCTGGTTTGTCGAGCACGGAGCAACTGTTCGCCGCTATTCCACGCTCTTTGATGACACTGCCGAGATTCCCTTCGGGCTCGGCTGCGGCGGCGTAGTCGATCTACTTTTCGAGCCGGTTGAGACGGCTGAGTGTCAGGCTTTATTGCGCGCCTTGGAGTGCTCGCTGACGGGCGCGGAGTTTCGCGTTGTGACGAGGCTGCCAGAAGGACAGGTCCAATTCGCCCGCGCTATCTTCGACGCCGCCGGCGAACTCATCTTCGCGAGCGCTACGCTGAGCGCCCACGACATCGATGCTGTCCGCGCTAACGCTGCAAAAGATTCGGGGATTTACGTTGAGCATCTCTGCGGGCCGCAACGTCTCCTCCTCCTTGGTGCCGGCGACGACGTGAAACCCGTGGTCAGTATGGCCGCGCTCCTCGGATGGCGCACCTTCGTGGCCGAAGGCCGACCACAGCTTGCTCGAGCGGAGCGCTTTCCCGAGGCTGAGCGCGTCTCCGTCATCTCTTCTGCGTCCGAGCTTGGGATCGAGCTGCAAGACGCCGTCGTCCTTATGACTCACAGCTATGAGCAGGATCGCGCGCTGCTTGCCGGCCTGCTCTCCGGTCCCGTGATTCCCGGTTACATCGGCTTGCTGGGCGCGTCGCACCGCAGCAGTCTGCTGGTAAGCGAGGCGGCCGCACTTATTGGCTCCAATTTGGCCGAGTGTTGCGAGCGCGTCTGGGCTCCGGTCGGGCTCGACCTTGGCGGCGACGGGCCTGAGGCCATCGCTCTCGCTGTCATCTCCGAAGTGCAGTCCTGGCGCGAGGGCAAGCTGAACAGCGCGCGTCGCCTCACGCCGGAACGCATCGCGGAGCAGATTGCAAAGGGCGGCGCCTCGCGATACCTGCGGGCCCAGTGCGCAGTCGGCGTAGCGGAATGACAGAAGGCACAAGCGCCGCTGTCATTCTTGCGGCAGGCGCCTCGACCCGTCTCGGGCAGCCGAAACAGCTGATCCGGATCGCCGGAGAAACCCTGCTCGACCGGGCCGTGCGGATTGCCGGCGAGGCTGGCTGCCTGCCGGTGATCGTTGTGGTCGGTGCGGCGCTGCCGGAGGTGGTCACCCGGACGACGCTGAGTGGTGCGGTTAAGGTCGTCAACCGGGAGTGGCGGCTCGGCGTGTCGACCTCGATCGGGCGCGGCGTCGAGATTCTTCAGGCCATCGCTCCGGAAAGTGGCGGGGTGTTGCTGATGACCTGCGATCAGCCCGCTGTCACACCGCAACACCTTCGAGCCCTCCTCGGCTCTGAGGAGATTACGGCGTCCGCTTACGCGGAACGGCGGGGAGTCCCGGCCTACTTCCCAAGCAGCAGATTCTCTGAGCTGCGGGAGCTTACCGGCGACTTTGGCGCTCGCGAACTCCTGAAACAGGCTAGGACCATCGCTCTTCCCGGTGGCGAGGTCGACATTGATACTGCGGCCGACCTGGCGGAGTTCCAGAGCCGATTCGTCTAGCGCCGGCGTCTGGTACCCCACCCCCTCCCCCCTTCCGAGGGTGTTTTGTGGAAAACGAGGTACGAAACTGCAGGTGAAAGCGGATATGGCCGGGCTTGACGCTAACGGGTCCCCCTACCCCTCCCCCTTATAGAGGTATTTTGTGGAAAACCGGGTACGGAATCGATAGTTGAATGGACGCGTACGGAGACATGGGTCTGCGCCAGAGCGAACGGGATGACAAGGATCGGGTGTGGCGTGGACCTGGGTCCGGGAGAGCAGTGGGGTCCTGCGCAGAGGCGCACGACACTGTTTGCTCCTCCTTTAATTATATGGGGTGTGTCAAGCAGTGTTCGTGGACAAAGGGGGCGAGCTTCGCTCTATGCCGACCTCAGCTTCGCGAGTTGGGAGCACCCATTACTCTCGACCGCTGCTAAATGCGGGTCAAAGGTCGGGCGTTCCAAAATCATCGCTCGGGTCAGAGAAGACGCAGCGATAAAGGTTTGATCCTCGACAAAAAAAACGCCGCAGTGTTTTCGTTTGCAAGTTCTAAAGCGAGAAGTGCGACAAATCCCGTGAATTGGTGCCGGGACTGTTTGGTCGGAAGCCCTTCCCCACCTGGGCTGAAGCTTATCCGACAGAATGCGGTGTGGAGTGCCCATTCAGGAAGTTCAATTCCGTCCAGTTCCTCATCGCCGAGTGAGCGGTCATGGAAATAGATGGGGATAAACATGCTCTCAAATTTGATTAGCCCGTGTTCGTCGTTAATGTTCGTGGCAAAGGACCTGCCGGGTTCGTGGGCACGCTGCCATGCCGATTGCATCGCGGCGTTGAGACGAGCTGTTGAATATCGTTCCAATCTTCTTTGGAGAAGACAGACGTTGAGGGCAGGTCGATGTTCGGGGCTAACGGTTTTCTTGAATTTTCGGAAGAATCCCATATTCTTATTCCTTTAGCTTGGATAGGAATTCTTCAACGAGGTTCCCGGCGACTGCGGCCCGATATTTGGCGGTGGAGCGGATGTCGTCGATGGGCCTGGCCTCGGTTGCGAGAGCGGAGCGAGCGGCGGCGATGAGGTTCGGGAGGGTGGCCGCTGTGAGGGGCTGGTTGGCGAGGGCCTGCTCGGTGGAGGTGCAGCGGGCTGGGGTTTCGCGGAGGCTGGCGGCGCCGATCCGGATATCGGAGATAGTGGAGCTCTCAATGCGGGCGATGGCGGCGATCGCGACTTTGGAGATGGCCTGGGCGTTCCGGGTGCCGACCTTCCGGATGTACGTGCGGTAAGCGCTCCAGTTTCGGGGCACGGTGACTGAGTAGACGAGCTCATCCGGTGCGAGCGCAGTCTGCTTGTAGCCGAGGTGGAACATGCTGTACGGCATGGTGCGCATGCCGGCAACGGAGATGAGGGTGAGGGTGGCGCCGTAGGCGAGGAGGGCAGGTGGCGTATCCGCGGCGGGGGAGGCATTGACGATATTCCCGCCGAGGGTGCCTCGGTTCTGATTGGCGATGGAGCCGGTCCAACTGGCGGCCTGCGTGAGGAGTGGGAGGTCTTCGGCAATGGCCTCGTGCCGGCGAATGTCGGTGAATGTGGTGCCGGAGCCGAGGGTGATGGTCTCGGGGTGGACATCGATGAAGCGGAGCTCGCGGAGGTGATTGATGGAGACGAGGTGTTTCTGCGGGAGGCGCCCGGCGGAGAGCGCGACCATGAGCTCAGTGCCACCGGCGATGGGAGTGAGGTCCGGATCGGAGGCGAGGAGCTTCAGCGTTTCGGGGAGCGTGGGTGGGGCGATTAGGGCGTAGTCGTGGACGTTGGAACGCATCAGCCGCCCACCTCGACCTCAGTCGTTGCGGCCTGTTGCACGGCTTCGAAGATGCGCATATAGCCGGTGCAGCGGCAAAGGTTTCCGGCGAGGCCTTCTTTGATTTGCTCCATCGTGGGGTGCGGGTACTTGTTAAGCAGGTGGTGGGTGGCCAAGATCATTCCGGGAGTGCAGATGCCGCACTGGGCTCCGCCGTGCTCCAGGAAGCACTGCTGGATGGGGTGGAGCGGGGCGGCCGCTTCGGGTGAGAGGCCTTCAATGGTGGTGATCTGCGCGCCTTCGGCCTGCAGGATGGGGACGAGACAGGAGTTGACCAACTCTCCGTTCACCAGGACGGAGCAGGAGCCGCATTCGCCTTCGCCGCAACCTTCCTTGGCTCCCGTGAGGCCGAGATCCTCGCGGAGGGCATCGAGGAGGCGCTTCATGGGCGGGGCGTCGATTATTTGCGGTTGGCCGTTGATCGTGAGGGTGATCTCCGTCATGCCGGGACCTCGGAGGGCTCGGTGCGCGTGTCGCGGTCGACGGTGGGGTTGATGGTTTCCGAGCCGGAGGATGGGGTGCCGCTCATACGCTCAAAGATGTCTTCGGGGAGGAGCGGGATCTCCGTGAAGGAGATGCCGGTGGCGTGCTCGATGGCGTTGAGGATCGCGGGTGCGGGGCCGTCCATGGGAAGTTCGCCTATGCCTTTGGCGCCCGCGGGGCCATGGATGGACGGGACCTCTTCGAAGTAACAGTGAATGGGAGGCAGGTCGGCCGAGGTGGGCATGATGTAGTTGGTCATCTGATTGTTGGCCATGCGGCCGTTTTGCCAGACGCATTTCTCGTAGAGCGCGTATCCGATGCCCTGGGCGACGCCCCCTTCAATCTGTCCCTTGGCGAGGACGGGATGCATCACTTTTCCGACCTCCTGGAGGGCGTGGAAGTTGGTGACCTCGGCGGTATAGGTGCGGGTGTCGACGGCGACCTCAGCCACGTAGACGGCCCATGCGTAGGTGGGATAGGCGTCGCCACGATACTGATCGTCATCCCAGAAGATGTTGCCGGGAGCTTCGTAACGGGCTTCGGCGACCAGAGTTCCGCGCTGGCGAAGATAGGAGAGGGCGGCGCGGCGGAAGTCTTCGCGCGTGTAGCCTGCGGGGACCTCACACGCAGCGGAGTAGTCGAAGTCGGCGGTTGGATTGGGGTGCGCGAGGTAGGGCGCGAGCATGTTGAGCATGGAGGTGGAAGCGCGCTCGACAAGCTTGCCGACGATCATGGCGGTGCGGGATGCGACGGTTGGCCCAGAGTCGGGGACAAGGGAAGTATCGGGTTGCGCGACGACAACGTCGTCATAAGGGATGCGCAGGGTTTGCGCGCAGACCTGGCTGAGGATGGTGTTGGTGCCCTGGCCAAACTCGGTGGAAGAAACGAGGATGCGCGGGCGGCCTTCGGGAGTGAGGTCGATCTTCACCAGCGAGTTGAGGCGGCGCTCGCCGGAGCCGGTAAAGCCGGAGCCATGCATGAAGGAGGCCAGGCCGATGCCACGCTTGATGGGGGAGGTGGGATTGGTGCGGTCGAACTCGGCGCGTTTGGCGTGGTAATCGGACTCGCGCAGGGCGCGGGTCAGGAGGCCGTCCATGTCCACGGGATCGGAGAGGTGCTGGCCGGTGGCGGTCTTCATGCCGGTGGAGAGGAAGTTGCGGCGGCGGAACTCCTCGGGCGAGAGACCGACGGTGTGGGCGATCTTGTCCATGTGGCGCTCAAGAGCGAACAGGGACTGCGGCGCGCCGAAGCCGCGGAAGGCGCCGTGCGGGGCGACGTTGGTGGCCATCGCTTTGGCGCGAACCGTGAGGAAGGGCCAGTGATAGGGGCCGGGCGAGTGGATGGTCGCACGCGAGAGGACGACGGGAGAGAGTGTGACGTAGGCTCCGCCATCTATGACGACTTCGATTTCACCGCCGAGGAGCTTGCCCTCTTTGGAGACTGCAGTGCGATGGCGGACGCGGGAAGGATGGCGCTTGGTGGTGGCAATGAGGTCTTCGGCTCGGTCATAGCAGAGCTTGACCGGCTGGCCGGACTTCATGGCAAGCAGCGCCGCGTGTGAGCCGATGACGGAAGGGAAGTCCTCCTTGCCTCCGAAGGCTCCGCCGGTCTCGGTCTGGATGACGCGGCACTTTTCAGCGGGCAGGTGGAAGACGTGCTCAAGCGCGTGCACGAGGTAATAGGGACACTGCATGGAGCCGGAGACGGTGACGGATTCGACGGAGCCGTCGGGCGCGCGGAGGATCTCGGCGATGACGCCGTTGTTCTCGATGTAGAGCTGCTCCTGTGCACCGGTGCGGTACTCGCCTTCGACGATGAAATCCGCGTCGCGGAAGGCTTCGGTGAGAGCGGCGTCGTGGCTGGCGTGGTCGTCGGTGGACCTCATGTGGAAGGTCTTGAAGGTGTTGAGGGAGTGATGCGCTGGATCGTCACCGCGCCAGATGACTTTGGACTCGTCACCGGCGGCTCCGGCTTCGGAGTCTTCGATTGTGAAGACGCCAGGGAGTTCTTCGTAGTCGACGTGCACCGCGGCGACTGCGGCCGGGAGCAGGGTTTTGTCCGGATGCGCGAGCAGGAGAATGGGCTCGCCGTAGTGATTGATGTGGTCGTGGGCGAGGCAGACGTGATCCTGGGTGAGATGGATGATGAAGTTATCGCCGGGGATATCGTCTGCGGTGACAATGGTGAAGCGCGACCAGTCTACGGCGGGATTAAAGCGGATGGACCTGATGCGGCCACGCGGGATGGTGGAGCGGATGGTGGCTCCGTACCACATGCCGGGAAGCGTGATGTCATCGACATACTGCGCGCGGCCGGTGACTTTGGCGCGGCCCTCCTTGCGGTTTGGAGAGGTGCCGATGAGCGGCGCGGCGTCGACTTTGTGTGGGGGATCCGGCATAAGGCCCCGGCCTTTCGGGTATCGAAGAAGAATAGAACGAACCGGGGCTGATGGGAATAGCTGACGGCTACCGTTGTGCGCGCCAGTTGCAACGTGATTAGATGAGGTATGCGGCGAACACTCTCCATATTGCTGATGGCGGTGTTCTGGATGCCTTCGCTTGCGCCGCTGGTTGCAATAGCGTCGACGACCGACGCGGGTGTGCCTGCCTGCTGCCGGTTACATGGGCAGCATCACTGCGCGATGAGCCAAAGCGAGCGTGCCGCTCTGCAGGCGATGGGATTGGCTGCTCCTGAGTTGAGCGCTCCTGTGCAGCGATGTCCTTATCAGCAGCCTGCGGTGCGATCTCTCCACGATGTGCGTTATGCCGTTCCGGTATGGGAGGCGGTGTATGCAGCCGTTGTGAGTCACCCGACTGGCATGGCACAGACACAGTCGAAGTGGCGCGTGTCGCGCGAACGTGCGCGGCAGAAGCGCGGACCTCCAGCAAGTCTCCTCTCCTAAGTAACAAGGCTGAAATTCAATCTCTGCAGCGCGGCCCTAAGTGTAAATAGGCGGCGCCGGCAGCCTTCCCGGTTTTTCCGGAGGAGATGATGAAAACGCTTTGGCTAGCGATGCTGGCCGCAGTGCTGCAGGCCGCGCTGGTGTGTCCTGCGCAGAAGTCGGTCACGGCTGCTTCGCTGTCTGGGCAGGTTATGGATTCTGCCGGCGCGGTGATTCCCGGCGCAGACGTGCAGGCGCTGGCGGTCGCCACGGGACAGTCGCGAACTACCAAGACGGATGAGCGCGGACGGTTTCGACTCTCCTATCTTCCGCTGGGAGCATACAAGATCAGCGCGCGTGCCCACGGTTTCGCCAGGGTGGAACAGCGCGTGGAGCTTTCCGTGGGATCTGCTTTCGAGATCGCTGTTCGGCTGCCAGTTGCGGGGCGTGAGGAGGAGGTGGTGGTGACGGCGGCGGTTCCGGTGATTGAGGAGAGCCGCAGCCAGATCAGCGAGACGGTAATGGATGCGGAATCAACGCAGTTGCCGTTTCCCGGGAGAAACACGCTCGATCTTGCATTATTACTGCCGGGCGTATCGCCAACGAATACGGGCAGTACGCAGACGTTGGCGGAGACTTCGGAGGTGGTGGGGCAAGGGTACTCGATCAACAGCCAGAGGAACTTTTCGAATAACTTTGTCGTTGACGGGCTCTCCAATAACGACGATGCCGCAGGCGTTGCAGGAAGCGTGCTGGGGATGGATGTTGTTCGCGAATTTCAGGTGGTGACATCGGGAGGGCAGGCGGAGTTCGGGCGCGCACTGGGCGGCTACATGAATGTGGCGACGAAGAGCGGGACAAATGACTTGCATGGAACAGCCTATGGATATCTGCGGAATCAGCGGCTGAATGCTATGAATGCGCTCTCGCGTACTAAGCTGCCGCTGACGCAAGGGGAATATGGTGCGAGCCTGTCTGGGCCGCTGAAGCGAGACAAAGCCTTTTTCTTTGGCAACTTCGAAGAGCAGCGGCTGCGCACGGACGGGGTGGTTACCGTATCTCCCGCGAATGCTGTTGCGATCAATTCCCGGCTCGTTGCCGTCGGATATCAGGCTCCCCTGCTGCCGGTGGGCACGAGTTCGACGACCTTGTACGCAACTACGCTACACACAGATACCGCCTTCGTTCGAGCGGACGAGCGGATAGGGAACAGAGACCAGCTGACGGCCCGCTACAGCTTTTACAAGCTGAGCAGCCTGAATGCACGGGGCAACGGCGGATTGAATGAAGTGAGCAATGGTACCTCTGTCTTCGATACGAGCCATGTGCTCGCAGTCGGCAACATCGTGTCGGCTTCGTCGAGGACATTCAACGAGACCCGCGGGCAGTTTGTGGATGATGATCTGGCGGCTCCCCCCAATGATCAGATTGGACCGGCGGTGACGATCTCTGGGGTGGCGGTGTTTGGCAGATCGACGTCTTCGCCGACCAGCCGCAGTAACCGTATGGGTGAACTGGTCGATAACCTGGTGCTGAATCGAGGATCACACTCCGTGAAAGTAGGTGCGGACTGGTTGTACAACGATGACTCGATTACCTATCCGCAATCACTGCGCGGGGCCTACTCTTTTGCCTCTCTCGCAGCTTTCCTACAGGGCACTTACAACACGCAGGGGTACACGCAAAACTTCGGTAGTCCCACGGTGCGGCAGAGCAATGTGAACCTCGGGTTGTATGTGCAGGATGAGTGGAAAATTTCACAGCGAGTGACGCTGAACGCAGGTGTGCGCTACGATCTGGAACAACTGCGGACGATAGCAACGGACACAAACAATGTCGCTCCGCGGATCGGAGTAGCGTGGTCCCCCTACGCGAACGGACGCACGGTTGTGCGCGCAAGCTACGGATTGTTCTACGACCGGATCCCACTGCGACCTTTGGCGAATGCTTTGCTTTCCGCGAACAATACGGTTGACGCGGCGCAGGCACAGTTCCTGAGCTATACCTTTTCGCCCTCGGATACGAATGCGCCGTCGTTTCCGGCCGTGGCGAAGGCGCCTCCCTCGGGTGCCAAACCAAATTACACGACCATGGACCGGCACATTCAGAATCCTTATTCCCAGCAGACGAGCCTGGGTGTGGAGCAGGAATTTTGGGAGGGCGGGACACTCGGCGTGAGCTATCAGCATGTCCGAGGAGAGCACTTGATCGGTGCTATCAATCGGAACATCAATTCCGACGGGAGCAGACCCGATCCGACGCACGGAAACGTGAAGCCTTATAGCTCATTGTTCGACTCTTACTTCGACGGGCTGGAGGTCTCGTTTCTTGAGAGGCCCAGCGCGTGGAGTTCGGTGCGACTCTCCTACACCTGGTCCAAGGCGATCGACAATGTGGGCGAGTTTTTCTTCAGTACTCCAATCAACAACTTCGATCTGCGGGTGGATCGCGCGCGGTCGGATGATGACCAGCGGCATCGGATCGTCTTCGAGTCCACGCTGATGAGTCCCAGCCGGGCGAGTAGCCGCTGGAAGGATCATCTGACGCACGGCTGGAGGCTTTCAGGTGTGTTGCAGTATTATTCCGCTCCGCCGTTCAACGTCACTACCGGCAGCAATACGAAGCAAGGAACGGTGCAGCGGCCGTGTGCCCCGGGCTACTCTTTGAGCGCAACCGGTGGCACGAACCCGTGCACGCAGGCGCTGCGCGGAGCGGTGATTGGGAGGAACGCGGGAGCAGGGTTCGATTTCCTAGGGCTGAATGCGAGGCTGAGCCGGACGTTAGCCCTGACCGAACGCGTGAAGCTGGATTGCATGGCAGAGGCATTCAACTCGCTGAATCATCGGAACGACCTGATTCCAAATGGAACTTTTGGGGCGAGCGCGTACCCCGGTCCGGCAGCCAATCCGAGCTTTGGAAAGCCAACGGCAGTGGGCGACCCGCGTCATGTGCAGCTCGCGATTCGACTGAACTTCTGAGGACGCCGTTACGACACTGGTGCTGCTCTGACTTCCGCGGATTTTGCTGTGGTTGAAGCTGATATAGTCCTGCAAAAGCACGCCAAAGTTAACCCGGGAGGGCACCACGCCTATGAACCCAGTCGAAGGGTCCACTGTCATTGGCACGAACGTCACAATCAAAGGAGAACTGAAAGGCGAGGGAGAGATGTTTTTCGATGGCGTCCTGGAAGGTACGATCCTGGTTCCGGAATGCCGGCTCACTCTGGGCCCGAACGCGCGCGTTCGGGCGGAACTGACCGCCGGCGACGTGATCATTTATGGAAAACATGATGGGAAGATCCATGCCGCCGGGAGACTCGAGCTGCGCGACTCCGCTGTCGTCAAGGGAGACATTGTTGCGGACCGCATTTCGATTGATGACAGCGCTTGCCTGAAAGGGAAAGTTGAACTGTCAGAGTCGACGCGGACTTCCGTGGCCTAACTCGTTCTATCGCAAAGCAGGCCCCGGTGCAGACCGGGGCCTTTCACTTTCAAGGGTTACGCGCTTATGTCTCACGATGTGGCTATTTCGTACTTAGAAGCTTCACGAGGGCGTAAAGGAACTGCTGGCCCTCCAGGAACGAGCTGACCAGGAGGCGTTCGTCACGGCCGTGAAAGCGGATGTCATCGCGATCCATAAACAGGCCCTGCACGCCATAGGTGGGAATCCCAGCGGCGCGCAGGTAGCGGCCATCGGTAGCGTAGGGAACCAGGATGGGGACAACAGGAATGTTCGGCCATTCCTGCCTGGTGGCCTGGGTGACTGCTTTGACGATCGCCGGGCTAAGTGGCGAGGCGGGACCTTTGCCATTGTCGCCAACCGGGATTATGGCGATCTGGGGATCCTGGATGATGCGCGTGAGCGTCTGCTGGACGTATTCGAGTGAGTCCTCAGGAAGCACCCGGCAGTTGATGGTGGCGGTGGCTAGCTGGGGGAGCGCATTGACTGCGTGACCGCCTTGAATCTGTGTGGCGACACATGTGGTCCGGAGCATGGCATTCCATGAAGGAGAGGCTGCCGCGGCGCGCTGCAGTGAGGTCTTGGTGCCGTCAAAGCCTTGAAGTGCCTGACCTGCGGGGCCGGTTTCAATTCGGGACATCTGACCGAAGTAGGCGTTGGTCGCCTCGTTGGTTTTGAGCGGGAATCCGTAATCGGCGATGCGGGTGAGGGCACCGGCAAGGTGGTAGATGGCGTTATCCGGAACGGGCAGGGAGCTGTGGCCACCTTTGTTGTGAACCTCCAGGCGGAACGTCACCATGTATTTCTCGGCGACCTGCAGGTCGTTAGCGATCTTGCGGCCGCGGGCGATCTCGCCGTAACCACCCTCGTTGAGCGCAAGCTCGGCGTCGATGAGATCGCGATGAGTTTTGAGAAGCCATTTGATGCCGCTGTAAGGGCCGCCACCTTCCTCATCTGCCGTGAGCGCAAGGATGATATCGCGGTCGGGGGTGACGCCTTCGTGTTTCATGCGGATGAGAGTAGCGATCCAGATGGCAGCCTGGGCTTTGTCGTCCGCGGTCCCGCGGCCGTAGAAGTAGCCGTCGCGCTCGTTGAGTATGAAGGGATCGAGGCCGGGAGACCAGTCGGCAGGGTTGGCCTCCACGACGTCTTCATGCGCGAGGAGGAGAAGCGGACGGTGCTCGCCCGTGCCGTGCAGGCGTGCGACGAGATTCTGCTTGTTGGGAGCTGGGCCGCCGACGAAGATGTCGGAATCGGGAAACCCGGCGGCGAGCAACCGGGCCTGGGCGGCCTGAGCAACCAAGGTGGTGCTGCCAGTGGTGTAGCCGGACTTGATCTCCACAAACTGCTTGAAGATGTCGCGAGCAAGCTGCTGATCTTGCGCCGTAGGAAGCGGAGTGGTCTGGCCGAGTAGAGGCGCGGCGAGAAAGCAGAGCAGGGTGACGAGCTTGCTGGACATGGGGCGATTCTCCCATTGCTCTATCTGCGCACGCAATGCTGATGTATCGATCTATGGTCGAGCTGCTTTAGCCAGAGGCTTCAGCAGCTGGGCTCCTGCCCCGCGCCGCTGAGATAGACTGACTCCGATTGCGGAGATAGAACTGGATGACAACGATTGATGCTCACCACCATCTGTGGCGGTACACGCCCCAGGAGTATGACTGGATAGACGGCTCCATGGAGATGCTGCGAAGAGACTTTCTCGCGGATGACTTGCGGCAAGCGATGAGATTGGCGGGTGTGGATGGATCAATTGCTGTCCAAGCGAGGCAGACGCTGGAGGAGACGCGATGGCTTCTGGATCTTGCGGAAGCGAATGAGGAGATTTGCGGGGTGATCGGCTGGGCGCCGATTGCGGGCGCGGAGTTTCCGGGGGTGATGGAGGAGTTTGATGGGCGCGCCAAGTTGAAGGGTTTGCGTCACGTGATCCAAGGCGAGAAGGACGAAAACTACATTTTGCGCGAGGATTTCAACGCGGGTATCCGGACGCTCGAGGGGAGTGGTCTGGTCTACGAGATTCTGATCTACGAACGGCATCTGCCCCAGACGATTGAATTCGTCGATCAACATCCGAATCAACTGTTTGTACTGGATCATATGGCGAAACCGCTGATTGCTGGAGCGGTACTGGAGCCGTGGGCCACCGGAATGCGTGAGTTGGGTCGAAGGGAAAACGTGTGGTGTAAGGTCTCCGGCTTGGTAACGGAAGCGGACTGGAACACATGGACGCCCGAGAAGCTAAAGCCGTACATGGATGTCCCTGTGGAGGCGTTCGGGCCTGGACGGTTGATCGCGGGGTCCGACTGGCCCGTCTGCCTGGTAGCGTGCAGCTACGACCGGTGGTGGCGGGTGCTGCGGGAGTACTTCGCCGACTTTAGCGAGACGGAACGGACCGGATTTTTCGGTCAGAACGCTATCGAGGCATATGGGCTCGAGCAGTCCTAGAATAGAGTTATGGCAAAGGTAAAGAGCCTGCGATGTCCTACCTGCAAGGCGATCGTACTTGCCGGTAGTGAGGACTTTCCGTTCTGCTCGGACAGGTGCAGGCTGATCGACCTGGGCAAGTGGGCCAGCAATGGATACGTGATCAGCTCACCGGTGCATGATCCGGAACTTCTGGATGAACTGGAGGGCCTGAAGGGGCGCGGAGCCTCCGGCAGAGTAAGCGATTCGGGAGACAAGGAGTAGTGACAGGCGCGCGCGAGGGAAGGACCGCGTGGGCGTGGCTGGTGGGCACGTTTTTCGGGGCCGGTATGTTGAAGCCGGGTCCGGGCACCTATGGGTCCGTTGCCGCGGCCTTGCTTTGGTGGGGAGGCGCTCACGTCTGGCAACCGGGCCGCACAGCCTTGGCGGCATGCACTTTCCTGGCCGCAGCGGTTGCGGCATTGGTCGGCATCCCTGCAGCTACGATCGTCGCTCGCGAGGCTGGGCGCAAGGACCCAGGCTTTGTAGTGGTTGACGAGGTTGCGGGCCAATGGGTGGCGCTGATCTGCATGGGACCCGATTGGACGCATGCGGCACTTGGTCTGGTGCTGTTTCGCATCTTCGATATTTGGAAGCCGTGGCCCGTTCGCCGCTTAGAGGAGCTGCCGGAGGGCACGGGTATCATGCTCGATGATCTGGCTGCAGGAGCGTTGGCGCTGGTGGTCGGTGTGATTGTGTCCCGGTGGTTTTAACGAAAACTACAGACTGTGAAGGGCGGCAGCACGCGGTTGTGTATAGTCGTCTCAATCCGGGGAAGCGAGCGCGTGCGCATACAAAAGGGCAGCAGAAACCTGATCGCGGTGGTGCTTGGCATCGGCGTGCTCGTCAACTACTTCGACAGAGTCAACCTGTCGGTGGCGCACGATGCATTACAGCATCAGTTCGGAATGTCCGATATCGCGTTTGGATATCTTCTGAGTGCTTATAACTGGACCTACGCGGGGATGCAGCTGCCGAGCGGTAGTCTACTCGACCGATTTGGCGTGCGGCCAGTAATGGTTGTAGGGATTGCACTTTGGGCGGTGGCGTCGGGATTAGCAGCCATTGCTCCCACGGTCGCTCTGCTCTTTATGGCACGATTCCTTTTGGGCATCGGAGAGGCGCCGACCTTTCCGGCCTATTCCAAAGCAGTGGGATTGTGGTTTCCAGAGGATCGGCGCGGAATTCCGACCGCTACTTTCGATGGAGCAGCTAAGCTCTCCATTGGCATAGGCACACCGGTGCTCGGGCTGATTCTGCTGCGTTATGGATTGCGCGCGAACTTCGCGACGACTGCAGTGCTGAGCGCAATCTACGCTCTCGTGTTCGCCTGGGTGTATCGCGATCCTGCCCCGCACGAGTCTGAACATGCTGCGGCGCAACTCACGATGAGCACACACGGGTTGATGCAGCTGTTGCGGGAACGTAAAGTTCTGGGCGCTGCCATGGGATCCGGTGCATACAACTACTCCTTCTACATGCTGCTGACATGGCTCCCGGTTTACCTGCATCGCGGGTTGAACCTGGACGCGAGACGTGCTGTGCTGTGGACGGCTGTCCCGTGGCTCTTTGCTGCTGCTGCAGGTTTGGGGATCGGAGGTGTGCTGGTCGACAGGCTTATAGCGCGAGGGAGGAACGCGAGCGCCGTTCGCAGGGCGGTATTGCTGATAGGTACATCCTTAGGTCTCCTAGTAATCGTTCCTGGATTCCTGAGCGACGCGCGCATAATCATGGCGTGCCTGACTTTAAGCATCAGTGGGCTTTCGGCAGCCTCCCCGGTCATGTGGTCCTTGCCTGCTCTGCTGGCGCCGAAGGCATCAGGCCGCGTGGGCGGCATTATGAACTTTTCAAACCAAGTGGCGGGCATCACGGCGCCTATCGTGACCGGTTACATTAGCGGCTTAACGCACTCCTTCGATATGGCGTTTGTGGTTGCGGGAGTGGTACTGGTGTTTGGTATCGCTGGGTACGCGGTGCTGCTTGGGCGTATCGAGCGGATTGCCGCGCCGCTTGCCGCAGCAGCATGAGCACTAACTCTTCTTCGGCAGGGCGCGGGTCGCACCCGTGGAAATTCCGCCGTCGACGAGCAATGTTTGTCCGGTGATATAGCGACTGGATTCAGAGGCCAGAAAGACGACAGGACCGCCAAGATCCTCTGGTTGTCCGGGGCGCTTGAGCGGAATGCGATCGCAGAGGTACTCCACCCACTCACGATCTTCATACATGACCTTGTTCTGCTCGGTTCGGAACCAGCCCGGCGCAAGGCAGTTGACTGTGATACCGTATGGACCCCAATCGTCGGCAAGGCTCATCGTCAGCTGGCGGATTCCGCCGCGGCTTGCCCCATACGGCCCAAGGCCAGCGTAGCCCGCAACAGAGGTGACCGAGCCGATGTTAATGATCCTGCCGTAACGACGGGCGATCATGCCCTTGGCGACGGCCTGAGCAACGAAGAAGGCGCCGCGAAGGTTTGTATCGAGAATCTGGTTCCAATCGTCCCACGTAACTTCAGCCGCAGGCTTGCGAATGTTCATGCCTGCATTGTTGACCAGGATATCGATGTGACCGAATGCGCTTTCCGCTTCGCTTACCGCGGAGTGGATCGAAGCTTCATCGCGAACGTTGAGGGCCACGCAAAGGGTTCGGCGGCCGAGTTGCGCGAGCTCCTCGGCGAAGGGCGCAAGAGACCCCTTTTCGCGACTGGTGAGGATGAGGTCTGCACCGGCGCGCGCGAGGGCACGCGCGAAATGCTGCCCGAGGCCTCGACTGGTTCCGGTGACAAGCGCGACCTTTCCGGTGAGATCAAATGGATTGGACGAGTTGATTGGTGTCATGCGTCCGGGGCAAGGATGATCTTCATGAGATTCGGTTCCTGGGCATATAGCCGTCGAAACGCCTCAGGCCCCGTCGAGAGGGGCTGAACGGCAGTGATCAGAGGACGAACATCGATCTGTTTCGCAGCTAGCAATTGGATGGCCCTGGGGTACTCGCCCGCCGAGGCGGCAGAACCCTGCAGGCGAATCTGCCGGCTAACGACGGCTTGCAATGGGATCTCAATACGAGGAGCGATGTTGCCGACCAACGTCACGGTCCCACCTTTCCGGACTGCAGCGACTGCGTCGTTGATCGGCCCCGTTGCACCCACGGCTTCAAAGACGTGGTCGACGCCGTTGGGGAATTGTGCACGAACCTGAGTCGATGTGTCCGCGGTAGCGGCCGGCTGAATGAGCACATGAGCGCCGGATCGCTTTGCTTCCGCCAAGCGACTGGGATCCAGGTCGGCCGCGAAGATGCGTTTGGCGCCAGCCACCCGAAGTGCCTGCACGATCAAAGTGCCAATCATTCCCGCTCCAATCACCAATGCCGACTCTCCTGCGCTGAATCCGGATACGGCTACGGCATGCAGCGCGACAGAAACGGCTTCGATCATTGCAGCTTCTTCAAAAGCGAGGCCTTCAGGCAGACGATAGACGACGCGCGCAGGAACGGTAACGTAGTCAGCGAAGGCGCCGTTGCGGCGGAACTCAGCACAAGACACACCAAGCACCTGGCGGGCGTCGCAGAGATTGAATCGACCGTCGCGGCAGAATTCGCATTGGCCGCAATAGAGTGTTGAGTCGAAGGTCACACGGTCTCCGACGGCCCAGCCGGAGACCTCTGGCCCGACTTCGGATATAGTGCCCGATGCCTCGTGGCCCATGACAATGGGCGGTATGCGACGGCCAGAGGAGCCGTCAAACCCGTGAACATCGCTTCCGCAGATACCGCATGCGGCGACATGGATGAGGACTTCGCCAGGACCGGGACGAGGAACAGGGACTTGCTGCAATTCGAGCTTCGAATAGTCGGTGAGAACGAGCGCGTTCATCGTTTCAATGTACTCTCCTGGAGAGATCCGGCGCATCGATTCAGAGTTGTGTGCGCAGTCTCTGAAGGTTGTCGACGGCGCTGTTAAGCGTCTCAAGAGTCTTGCAGAAGGTGAACCGGATCCAATGTGCCCCGTGTTCAGGATGCTTGTAGAAGCTGGAACCAGGAACTGCGGCCACGCCAATGTCCTGAACCAGCCGGCGCGCAAAAGCCCGATCGTCACCTGCTTTGAAGCCGGAGATGTCGGCGATGATGTAATACGCGCCGCGCGGACAGAAGACCTGAAATCCTACATGACGCAGAGCTGCAAGCAGCAGATCTCGCCGCTCGGTGTACTTCTCTGCCAAGTCGAGGTAATAGCTCGATGGAAGCGACAAAGCAGCAACTCCTGCAGCCTGGAGCGGTGCGGCAGCCCCGACGGTGAGAAAGTCGTGCACCTTGCGAATTGCCGTTGTGACTTCTGGAGGAGCAATGGCCCAGCCAACGCGCCAGCCCGTAACGCTGTAGGTCTTCGAAAGACTGTTGATAGTGACAGTGCGATCACGCATTCCGTCGACAGTGGCGAGTGAGATATGTAACGCACCTTCATACAAGATGTGCTCGTAGATCTCATCGGTGATGGCGATCGCATCAAACTCTACGCAGAGATCGCGGATAAGTTCGAGTTCGGCAAGCTGAAAGACCTTGCCTGTAGGGTTATGAGGTGAATTGATGATGATGGCACGCGTTCGCTCGTTGAAGGCGGCCCGCAGTTCGGCGGCTTCGAAGTGCCAATCCTCACCTGCGGAGGTCGGCGGGTAGAGCGTGACATAACGGGGTATGGCTCCGGAGAGAATAGCGTCCGGCCCGTAATTCTCGTAGAACGGTTCAAAGACAATGATTTCATCGCCGGGGTCGGCGAGCGCAAACAGACTGGCGATCATCGCTTCGGTGGACCCACAGCACACCGTGACCTCTCGGTCGGGGTCAATTTCAAGCTTCTGCCATTCGAGGAACTTCTGAGCGATGGCATTTCGAAAGTTCTTAGCGCCCCACGTTATCGCATATTGGTTGATATCCTCCTGGATCGCCTGCTGAGCTGCCAATTTGACGGCGTTAGGTGCAGCGAAATCCGGGAACCCTTGCGAAAGATTAACCGCGTTATGCTGAATGGCTTGCCGTGTCATGTCACGGATGACCGACTCAGTAAACTGCCGAGCTTTATGGCTGATCTGCACGGTCGCAAACCTATCCTTTATCTTAATTTACTTCTGATTGTCCCATGGCCCCCGCATTCAAAGAACAGTTGCAGTACGCTCATTTGAGGGATAACCGGCAATTTCCGTCAGTACGGCGGTGTACTGGTGGTGTCATATTTGCGGCCGTACTTATTAGTGTGGCCGGGAATAGGAGCCACTGGGATGGCGATGCTGCCCAGATTCGCGCCGCCTGCGCCGATGTGAACTCGCCGAGCGAGGCTGGACAGAGTTGCCTGCGGAACGCCTTCAACCCATATGTTCAGAGTGTAATCGCCGACAGGTATGTTGTGAATCGTTACGGACTCCGAGGGATCAGCAATTCCGTATAGCGGCGTAGAGAGCGCGAGGACGACTGCGCTCATCTCCGGATGGATGTTACAGAAAATGTAGGAAACACCTTCACGAGAAAAGACCACCTGCTTCTCCGACCCTGCTTCGTAAAGGCCAAGATCAAAACGCTTGCCATCGAACAGGGAAAACACGTTGTGGAAGAACGGATCGGCGTTCGGGAAACTGACCGTACTGCCCACCGGGATGACGAGCAGGTGTGGAGAAAACATTCTATTTTTCTGCAGCAGCCTATACGACTTGCTCGCGGGGAGAGGAAGTTGAAGCGATTCTCCCACCGGTTTCAGCCAGACAACAGCAGGAGTGGACACGCCACGGCTCTTTGGCGGAAGCGAGAGGTCGAGGCGCAGATCGCCCACAGTGCCACTCTGACCATGAAGTATGGGAGTGGCGAATAGCAGACAGAACGCACATGCCCAGCTTTTCCAGTATCTCCATTGTGCTTCGATACGCGTCATTAGAACCTGTAACCCGCCGCAACACCATAGATATTGCTGGTCCAAAGATGTCCGGCGACAGGGGCGGTTTCAATCCGCCGATACTCAAACGAGAAAAGTAGATAGGCGCTGGGGCTGTAGATCGCGTTGCCGCTCCAGGTGCGGTTGCGTGCAAAATTTAGATAACCCTGGGTACCACTGCCTACAAAGCTTCTGAGCTGCCTGGCGAAGATCTGGTCCGTGCCGAACGCCTCATTGAACTGGAGGCGCTCGTTGAGCTTCTGCTTTAATTGCGCCCAGCCTCCGAGATCATCCAGCGCTTGGAAGTAGATTTTTCCGTTTGGAAGAGTGCCCGTGACATAGTCCTTGTAAGCGCCGCCCCCGAGGCCGCCCAGGGCTTGGCCACGGTAGCCGCTTCCGGAAAATTCAAAGTGCGACCCCAACGAGAAGTTGAGATCCGCGGTAGTAGCCCAAGCATTGAAGTTGATTGCCGAAATGCTCGTATGCGGGCTGACGTATAGACCAACGCCGCCATGCGGTCCGTTATTTCGCTGTATGCCAGTCCAAGCCAGGCGGAATTCACCACCAGGTCGCATGCGTTGTTCCGCGCCCGAGACAGGTGCGGAGGTGCTTTTGCTGCCGTAGTCACGCGTTTGTGGTGCATCTGCCGAATCGATCAGCGCGGCCTGCAGGAGTAGCCCACCGCGAGCTGGCGTGGCGATGTAGTGCTCGATGCCAAATTGCGGGTTCCAATTCCAAAGATTGCCAGACCAGGCAAGGGCCGGCTCCGCGACAGCAGTGAGGGAACTGGGCGTGTCCGGACTCAGGATCGGGCGATCGAGCGAAAAGAAGATGCTTGTGTTCTTCCAGTCCAGTGCGGCGTGAGCCGTTCTCAGCCGCAGCAACGTGGAACTGGACCCGTATGCGTTGGAGTATGCGTTACTGCTGGACGAAGCAGGTTCGCCATCGAAATCGACGCGGAGGTCGGCGCGACTCTCGGCTCCGAAGAGTCGCGGGCCACGGGCCTCCACTCCGAGAATGCTCTGACGAAAGGTAGCGCCTGCGGAGCCTCGTCCAAAGAGCGCAGAAGTGGGCGTCGCAGGATTATCCGTACGGGTTGAATTGGAGAATCCGGTAAACAGGACGAGGCCATTCAATTTGATGGGGTACTTGGAGTCACTCTCGACCTTTTCCTGCGCAAGCGTGGCAAGCTGGCTGTTCTCTATCGCTTGTTGCTCTTTAACTTCTTCGAGCTCGGCCGGAACAGATCTGTCGGTCGAGGTTGCATCCGTCTGCGCGGGCTTGGTCCCAAGCTGCTTTTCGAGCGCGTTGAGCTGCTCGCGCATCTGCTGGAGCTGACGTTGCGATTCGTCGATCTGTGACTGCGCCTTTACGATAGCTGCCGAAAGCTCTTCTACTTTTCTTGATATTCCGGCCTGATCGGGCTCTTGGCCATAAATCAGTATCGGCGCGAAGAGTGCCACCAAAGCTATCAGATGACGAGGCCAGTGCTGCAGGCGTGTATGAGCCGATGATTTCATCCGGCGATAACCTCACCCCGCGGGGTTGGCTGAGCAATAACTGTCGTAGCTTCGCGAGGGATCCGCATCTGAAAAACAGTTTCTCCCGCGCAGCTGCGTACCAAGGTGACCTGGCCACCGTGCTCGACGGAGATGGCGGATGCTATGGTTAGCCCAAGCCCTGTACCTTTCTGTTTCCCCGCGCTCACGAAGGGTGCAAACAGGTCTTCACGGATACTTGACGGGATACCAAGGCCATTATCTGAGACATTCAGGACGATGTCGAACCCTGAGAGCTCAAGGGTAGCGACTACTTCCGGTTTGCTCCCGGAAGAGCGAGCAGCCTGACACGCATTCAGCAGCAGATTGTATATAGAGCGCTCAATCTGCTTCGCATCCACATATACAGATGTTTCGGCTGGGTCCCCATATTGCACCGTGAATGTGACGCCTTCGGCGTCCGGATGGGAACGTGTGACTGTAAGCGCACGGTCCAGGAGTACCGCCAACAATTCGGACGTCTTGCGACCCTGATCCCCCGTGCGACTGAAGGTCAAGAGCGATTCGATCATGTCGGTTGTGCCTTCCACGGCTGTCCGGATGTCTGCGAATATCTCCGCGCGCTCCTTCTGCGAAAGATGTTCCGACACGAGAAATTCCGCGTTTGCGAACACAGCCGCAAGATAATGCCGGAGATCGTGAGACACGGAACTGGCCATTCGGCCGATCGTGGCCAGCCGCTCCGACTCAAGCACGGCTTGGTGTGCCCGATGGATCTCGTTGCGCATGCGGGCGAACAAAGCGCTTAGCTCCCGTACTTCACGAGTGCCGTTCGCCGGAAGTCGATGCTGATTGTCACCTTCACCGAAGGCCCGTACTCCGCGTGAAAGCTCCTCGAGAGGACGCGTTACCAAGCGTGAGAGTGCAACCATTAGCGCTGTCCCAAGCAGGAGCGCTAGAAGCCCTGCGGACAACAAGAGTCGATTGACACGCGAAATCGAGCGCTGCGCAGGTTCAAGGGATTTAAGCAGTAAAAGTTGAAGAGGAGAAATGGAAGCCGACGTCAAGTCCTCTGTAGCGGCCAAGAAACGGTTATTGCCGAAGCGAACTGTAGACGGAGCCCGGGGTGTTCCGCTGAGCAATTGCGGCCCGGCAGATGAAAGAACCTTCGGATCGCTCGTAAAAGTACTCGCGACGACTTTGCCCCCACTGATGAAAGTTGCTTCCACACCGGTTGGTTGGCTGATCTGGCGGACGGTACGCTCGATGGAAACGCCTGTGATGAGATAGCCCAGAATGGTCCCGTGATCACTGCTGCCGAAGTAAATGGGACGCTGAGCGCAGGCATACAGTGCATCGCCATCAATCAGATATCGCTTGCCGGATGATGACAATAGCTCAGCGAGATGCTGCTGAAAGGCCGCAGTTCTTTCGTCACGCGCGTAAGCCGCGACGATACGTCCATTCTGATCCGCCAGAGCGAGCATATCGTTTCCGCTTAGGTTCCAGAACTCGACAGCCCCATCTCGGATTGTCAGATCATCGCTGCTAGTCATCAGCGCCTTCAGCGTAGGTAAATCGGCCAAAAGTGCGTTTTCGCGTTCAAGGCCCGAAAGACGCACTGCTTGCAAATCTTCAAACGTGATAACGGAGTGTTTGAGGTCCTGCGAGACATCTTCTCTGAGCTGTGTAGAGAGACGTTGACGGACGATAAGCAGGCTGACGAGCGTGACACTAATGATGACCAAAGCCATCGCAAACACTAAGAGCACATGCGTGCGGATCCCGCTGCGCTCGTTGGCTACGGTAAATTTCTCTAGAACCCGTGCTCCTGCCACGTCGGATTTGGCGTCATGGGACAAACTTGTAGCCCGCTCCGTATATTGTCAGTAAGTGTTTAGGACTCGTCGGATCTTGTTCAAGTTTCTGCCTGAGTTTGAGGATCTGATTGTCGACGGTGCGAGTTGTAGGGTAGAAGTTGTAGCCCCATACCTCGTTCAGTAGCACTCCCCGTGTGAGCACGCGCTCTGCGTTTTCCGTAAAGAACTTGAGCAACTTGAATTCGTGTGCGGTCAGTACAACATCCACTCCGCCGCGACGCGCCGTCATCTTCTGAAAGTCGATTTCACAATTGTCGAACCGGTAAACGGACGGAACCAGCGGCTTCCTTTGCCGACGGAGAGCCGCTTGAACCCGAGCGGTCAGTTCGCGTGGACTAAACGGCTTGGTTACATAATCGTCGGCGCCGAGCTCCAACAGAAGTACCTTGTCTGCCACTTCAGTGATCGCACTCAGCACGATGACCGGAGTAGAAGGCGAGGCGGCCTTTAGCTTTTGGCAAAGCTCCCGACCCGAGATAACCGGAAGGATGAGGTCAAGAACGACGGCGATGGGATGCTCGCTGCGGAAGAGATCCAACCCTTGTTGCCCATCTCCGGCGATGGCGACGTTGTAGTGTTCATCGCCGAACACCCTGCGCAGGACCTTTTGCATGCGCGGATCGTCTTCAATGACCAAGATGGTGCCAAGGCTCGCGCCTGCAGGCTCTGATTCGAGCGTTTCCATGAGTTCCATGATGACCCCCAATTCATTGTGCAGGCAAGGATAATCCGGTCCTAGGTAAACCGGCCAGAAGTTACAAAAGGATGACAAAATAGCTTCCGATCACGAAGCTGTCACCTCCACAGTATGGGGGAAGGAGATGTAGTCCCCACGTCACTTGCAGTTCCAAGCGGAAACAGCCGGGACTGATCCGCCCACTGAGCGACGCTACCCAGCAGGACTATAGCCCACAGCGGCATGAGCAGATCGAAAGGCTCAGCTTCCGCGAGACCACGAACAAGTGCGAAAAGAAGCATGCTGACTAGCACAACGCTAACCGGATGGTTGCCCGATTTCCGGATAGACCCGAAGAAGCTGCCATAAACGCCGACGAGCATGATGGCGCCGGCGAGGCCGTAGGCATAAAGTTGCTGGAGCAATTCATTCTCGGCGTGCCTAGCTTGGAAGGTTCCAAAAGAAGGAACAGTCTTCCACATGGAATCGAAGCCGTGCCCAATCCATGGATGCTCCGGTAAAGAGTTAATTACGTATATCCAGATCGCGGTTCGCCCCGTGAGAGTCTGGGCCTGATTGCCGGCTGTTGTATAGACATCGTAATAGGCTTCAAAGAGTCCCCAAAAAGTCAGAACTACGATAAGAGCGAAACAAGTAAGGGCGACCTTGGTTTTCCGACTCAGGAGCCGGTCTTGTATGAGCAGGTATGTGGCGCTAACTGCGAACGCGGCGATTCCGCTCTTGCTGAGACTGCGGACGAGGGTTATGGCGAGGAGAAATGAAACCGTCCTCCAAGGACCTCCCCATGTGCGTCTCAGGGTATGTGAAAAGAAAAAGCCAAAGGCGCAGAGGTTCGCAATAGTGTTTGCGTTCAGGTAGTCCTCGTCCCCCAGCCGGAGGTCGTATTGCGCTGGCATGAGCCAAACGATAATTGCGACGACGCAAACGCCGAAGATGAAGCCTCGCATGATCGACGCAGACACTTGCGGGACCTCTGATCGCCGAAGCAACAAGAGGACCAATCCAACGTCGATTGCAGTTCCGGTCCAATAACCGAGTGACGCAAGAAGGGAATATGCGCCACCCCAAATCAGGCTGCCCCCCGTAAATGCCAGATAGAGAGCTACCCACCGGAGTAAGGGAGTAGAAGGGCCACTTCCGGAATGATCCGCGTTGTGCGGCCGCATCAGATCTATAAGGGCAAGGCTGACCAGGCATAATCCTGTGACAAGAGTGACGGCCGCTCCTAGCTGCGGTGGCATCGAAAAGAGCCGGACGAGCACCATTGTAAGAGCCGCGCGCAAGCCGAAAAAGCCGCCAACAATTCTTGCCAATACATGTGGCGGCTGAGCTGGCCTATCAGCTCGAGCTTGGACACTGCTGATTTGTGCAGACATTAGTCATAGTCTCGGCTGTGCATGTGGGGCGTTCCTTCCGTACAGCCGGAAGCTTGAGTAGGGCGCCGAGTGACGCGCACCGTCAAGGCACAACGTGCAATGTGAGAGCCATAGACCCATGGCTGGCACCGCAGAAGACGGAACAATGTCCAACGAAGTCACCTACGAGATCCGGCGTAAATTGGACCTCCGCTGTTCCTCCTGGTTTGTCGATCTTGAGGTCCACATTCAGTTCACGAAGTCGCAGTCCGTGACTGACATCCTGACTCGTAACAACCAGAAGCACGGGTTCACCCTTCTTCAGTGTTATTTCCGACGGCTCATACTCGAACCGTTTTGCTGTGATTTCCACTTTGCGGGGAGTGGGCTGACCTACTCCGTAGTTGTGAAGTCCGAACAACACGCATAGACATGCAGCAGCTCCCAATCTAATTGCAAGGCTATCTCTCAAAGGGAATCCTCCGACTGTGTATTAAGGGTTCAGGAAAGAGAGGAGAGCTTTGTACTCCTTCTCACTCAGATTGGCGCGTACGCGCATGTGATGTGCGACGGTGCCTGCAATCGCAGGAGAAAAGCCTTGAGGTTCGTGATGACAACGCGAGCAATTTCGGTGGAACACCTGCTGGCCATCCTCCTTATCGTTTCCTTGCGGGCTCGAGTTCTGCCCCACAACCGGTTTATTCGGGGTTGGACGGTTCTGTGGGCTATCCGAGCTTTGGGCCACGGCATGGTTTGCGGACACGAGCAAACATATCGAAAGAATCAGCGGTTTCATTTAGATCTCCACGCGGGAAAAAGGAAGCGATAGACTAGCCCGCTCTGCCAGATGTTGGCGTTGCCCGTTGTGGAGAACCGGCGAGAGTAACTGGTATTGATACGCAGTTCGTTTCTGAGCCGGTAATTGAGGCCGAAATCTGCCCTTTGGGTATTTGCTCCTGGCAATCCGTCCGTGGCGTCGGGTTTGCTTCGGAATGTCTGTTGAAACCTAAAGACCGGCTCTACCCGTGGGATAAAACGTGCACTGTCGGCCGGGCCCGCCAACTGTGATCCGAGCTCGAACCAATAGCCTTGACTGTGAACGGCGTGAGCGTACTCCGACCGGAAGCGGAAGCGTGAGCCCGGAGGCGTCCACCAGAGATGCACACCTGTGTTGCTGGAGTGTGTTCCCTGCAAGATTCGATTGGATGACACACCCCCTTCGAGTCCGATTCGTGGGGAATAGAATCCGACGCGACTTCCCGCCAAACGGGTGGAGGAAAACTGTTCTTTCGCAGAGTTGGCCGAGAAGTAGAGATCGTATGTAATCGAGGCGGACGCGTTGTGGAACGCATTACCTCGGATCATTCCTCCCAGGATGCTGCCGCTTGAGCTACCGACACCGATGCTGGATATTAGTGGCCCGTCGGTGAAGCTGTTAATCCAAATCGGCGACAGTCTTTCATTGAACGTGTTGAATGGAGTGTAGAAGTAGCCGCCCGTGAGCGTTGCGTGACTGTTGGCTTGAAGATCGGCCTGCAAATAGGCGAGCGCAACGTAATGCGATGTATCGTACCCGCGGCCAGGGCGTGGGAATGCTGACTCTAGCAGGTTGGCTTTGGACTCGATAAGAAGTCTGTCCGTGATTGGGAATTCCAGTACGGGAGCAACAGTCGGAATATACGTTGTGTTGCCCGCTGTAGTTTGGGTAAGGAAACCCGCGCCGCCGGATAACAAGGGTGTGTCCTGGGCCCTGACCGAATACACGGTCCCGAAAAGTAATGCAGCTACGTAGCCAAGGATACGAAATCTAGACACAGGCGGCCGCGATGGTGTGTGTCGAAAGATCATTACGTGACATTATGAGAACTCAACAGTTCGGGTGTCACGGAAGCGTCTGCTGTTTGTCATCCCAATGTCTCGGGAACCGCTTCCGATCTAGGCAACAGCTGAACGAGTTCCTGAAGCTTCTTGAGGCTTCGAAGTGTCGTCGAATGCTGACTCGGAGTCTGCAGTTAAGAGCTCCGGTGCGGGCTCCTTCGAATATTCGTGAAGGCGCTCCAGCAGAAGTTGACGGGCAATCTGAAATAGAAAGAGCGGGTTATTCCGAAGGTGGCGTTTCCATAAGCGCTTTGGATCCTGAATGAGTCTGTGCAGCCATTGCAGGCCTGCGCGCTTGACCCACTCAGAGGAGTCTCGAATGCGGCCCGTATGGTAGTCGAAAGCTGCTCCGACGCCGACCATAACCTTAGTATCGAGCAGCGGCAAATACCTATACATAAAAAGCTCTTGCTTGGGGCAACTAATACCAACCCAGATGACATCGGGGTGCAGGAGGCGGATCTCTTCTATTAGCTGTCTCTCTTCCAACTTGTTGAGATCCCGAAAAGGTGGCGTTCGGGAGCCGACGATCCGAGCTCGTGGGAAACGCCGACACATGATTTCGCGCAGTTCGTCCGCTACGCCTGCTTCTCCGCCATAGAGATAGTGTGTTGTACCGGAGTACTCAGACTGATGAAAGATTCTGAGCATAAAGTCCGGCCCTGTAACCCGCTGCATATCCCTGTATCCCTGAGCATGACCTACCCATACGAGTGGCATACCGTCGGGAATCGTGAGGTCGGCCTGGGCGTAGACCTCAGCGAGTGCACGGGAACGCTGAGCCTCCATGATTCCATGTACTCCTGCGACGCAGACATATCCCTTGCGTTCATCCCGGAGCATTTTGCAAAATTTCCGTACTGCACGCTCCATGTCGATAGCGTCGACACGAATGTTCAATACGTTTGCCAGCGGGCGCTGAATAATCCTGGTCATACCTGTGCGGGCCCTGGGTTGGAGATAGCCTCGGAGTTGTGCCGAGAATCCGGAACGCGGTTTGACGTCAACCGCCGATAGAGCGCGATACATTGGCTTGCGATGAGTTGTTGTGAATATTGCGGCAGATCGACCGGGCGAGGTCGGGGTGCCTCTAGCGATGCTCTTATGGCCTGCGCCAATCTGGCCTCAGCCCCAGGCCCAAGAGGAACGAAGGTGCAGTGCTCACCTACTATCTCGCGCAGCACTGGTATATCTGCGCAGATAAGCGGGCTCCCTGCGAGCAGAGCCTCAGCGGCGGGCAGGCAAAACCCTTCTGTTATTGAAGGCACGACCACAGCGGAGCAATTGCGATAGCACCACATCAGCTCTGCGTCGGAAATTCCCTCGAGCAACATCACGCGTTGTGAAAGACCTAGCGTTGAGATCAGTCGTACGATCTCCTTCGTCTGCGGTCCACGCATTCCGACGATTACCAGCGACGGAACGGCACTAATATCTCTATCGTCCAAAAGCAACGAGAGTGTTCTCAACAGCAGTGGCAGGTTTTTATTGTGCCTATGTTGTGCCACAGACAAGAGAAAGCTACCGCAGTCGATAAAGCGTGGTGGGGAAACAGAATCTACTGTTTGTCGCATTATGCAGTTGTGAATGACACTGATCTTTGCGCAGATGCTTGTAGGGAAATAGTTGGCGACGGAATCTGCCGTGGCATGGGAGACGCAGGCGATCGCGTCAGCATGAGTCAAACAATGGCGCACGATGGCTCGATGCAGTACAGCCTTGGCGCTCCCGAAGTTTTCCGGGACCTGAAAGGGATAAAGGTCATGTAGCGTTACTACCAAGGGGACCTTGAGAGCAGATACGAGTACGGGAACCGGGTAGATTGCGTGGATCAAGTCGACGTTTGCTTTGCGCGCTAGCTTCGGAAGCCCGGAATAGAACCAGATATTCCGGCCCCAAGTGTTCCTTGGCACGTCCGCAATCTCAACCCGAATTCGTAGGTTGTGCAATCCGCAGCTCTGCACCAAATTCTGTTGCCATGGGGCAATGACGAGATGTACGTCGATGTTCTCGTCTTCTGCTAAGCACATGGCCAGATTGAGGGCGTGCCTCTGGACTCCGGAGAGGCCGGACGTTGACGCGACAAGTGGCAGTAGGACCTTCAATCGAGCGCTCCTTGTGATGCCATCGACGGAAGCGGAGCAGCCGAGCCGACGAGGTGCTGTGCTCCTCGTATTTGCCGCCACAATGGCACATACACCAACAGCATTGCGGCCCCGGATGCCATCCGGGCGATCGCCATCCCTTCCGCGCCCCATCTCGATATGAGTGGCTTGGCGACGATTAACATCAGGCCACTCGCCGCCAGAATGATGCAGCTCGAAGCTCGTGCGCGCCCCAGCGCCAACAGGGCGTAAGTCCCAGTCACGCTCAGCGCCGCGAGAGAAGAAGCGAGCACCAGGGCAGGCAGAAGGGGCTCGCTCAGCCCCGAGTTATGCTTACCCACCCAGCTCTCGAGCAGCGGCCGTCCAAACAAGAGGAGACCAGAGGCCTGCACCAGAACTATGCCGGTGTTCCAAGCGAATGCTCGTTTAACCGGGCGAGCTACCGCGCGCACGCCGCTCTGCGCCGCCCGGTGTGCTAGTTGGGGAAATACGAAGTGCAAGGCAGCTGCTGTCGCGCCCGTAATTGGTTGGGCGAGCTGTGCAGCCAATGAGTAAGCTGTGACGATGACGCTCCCCAGCCACAGACCGACCAGCAGCCTATCTAATTGTGAAAAGACAATGCTTCCAAGAGTCTGTATCCATGTAAAGCCGCCATATGTTAATAGCGCCCGAACTTGACGGCCCCGAAATATAGGCAGGAGGCAGACAAATGAAAGCGTCTGTCCAAGTCGAAATAGCTGGAGTGCAGTTCCCATGGTGAGGAGAACAAGCGCCATCCAAAAAATCGTCTGAATGGAACTATGCCGCGAGGACAAGATAGCGGCGGAGATTCCGGTCAGGATCCGAATGATTGCGCTGATCGCCAACGCATTTGCATAGGATTGAAATGCGCGCTGCGTGCTCACGGCAACTGTTTCAAGAGCGCGCAGGAGAACGAGCAAACTCGAGATGATTAGAACACGCGTACACGCGTTATGGTTCCAGGGTTGAGCGCTGGTGAGTCGGGTGCTGGCCCACGGTGCAAGGGCAACTCCGACCATCGCGATAGCTGTTCCCAAGATGAGGTGAACCCCGAGTACACTCCGAACCGTATCGCGAATGAGCGACATGTCGCCCACTGCTCGCGCTCCCGCGATCTTATGTATGTTGGCGTCTCCAAAACCTGAGGCAACTACACCCCCGGTATTTGCCACCGCCATTGCGAACGTGAAGATTCCATAACCTGAAAGTCCTAGGTTGCGGATTAGAACAGGAGCTACGGCCAGCATTGTGGCCGGGTATGCGGCGTAATCCAGTACGCCATACCACGCATTTCCCAGATGTGCCCTCATGCTCTACCCCGGCGCCTTTGTGCTGCCCATTCTCGAGCTGTGCGGGCGACATCTCGCGTAAGTATGCGGCGGCTATCATCCAGCGGCAGGGCGTTCCACTTAGCTGAGAGCAGAATCCAAGTTGCTGATCCGGCTAGGGCCGCAAGAGTAGTAAGAGATACAAATAACGCACGCGGCGGAAACGCCTTCTTCTCGGGGACGCCTGGCGAATCTATGATGTTCACTGCGGGGATGTCTTTGGCTTCTTCGATACGTGCGGCTTCATACTGCTGAGTCAACATTTCAAAGAGGGTTTCCTGCACGCGGACGGTGCGGTATAGATCGGCATATTTAACCGCCAGTCTCGGCACTTGGCGCAAAGGAGGATAGATCTCCTCCCCTGCCTCTAGGGAAAGGGACGATGTCGGCGAGACAGTAGATGAGGAGCCACCGATTTTCCGCAACTCACGTTGGAGAGTGGCGATCCGCGCCTGAGCCTCCCGGACCCGGATATTGTTGTCGCCGTAAATCTGACGAAGCGAATTAAGGGTAGATTGTGCCAGCACCATCTCCCCTTCGAGACGTGCCGCGGCGTCGACCATTGCACGTGTTTGCTCTTTAAGGTCGATCGTATTGTTTTTGGTCGAATATTCACTAAGCGCGATTTGCGCGCGCGAGAGGTCGGCGGTAGCGCCCCCAAGACGTTGTTCAAGAAATGTGCGTTCTTGATGCGCAGAAGAGTTGCTGGTTTGTCTAACCAAATTATTCAATTCGTCCAGATAAGCCTGAACGATGTCGCGCGCCCGGCGTGGATCGTGATCGCTAACCTGAATCGTGATCACACCACTCCTCTTGTCGTCCGCAATTTCGGTGTTCCGCGCCAGGCGTTTGGCTGCGTCTATGCGATATCGCTTGTGATACACATGCTGCAATTGGAAGCGCTGTACCAGGTGATCGCTTACCGTGCCGCTCTGCAGCAAGCTGACGAAGAGGGCTGTCGTACTGTGGTTGCCCAGGATTCCACTCGCCAAAAGGCTTATGGGATTCAGAGTGGAGGATCGGCTTGCAAGCGCCAGCATCGAACTGGCACCGTTCGTCTGCTCCGGAGGCATAATTCGAGCCGTCGATTTGTAGCTCTTCGGAATCAACAAGACAAGGATCACACTCACCGCTAAGGCAACGGCGCTGGCCAGCATTAGGAATCTGCGTCGGAGCCATATCAGAGTGATGCGGCCGGTCCATGTCGCTGTTTCGCCAATGAGTCTTCCGGCGCTGATCTCTGCTGGATCGATTTGAGCCTGTGTCGCCATGGGGTTCACAACGCCGCAACTGCGGCAGTGATTGCTATGGATGAAGCAAGTTGAGCGGCTATCAGGAGGTTCTTCCAAAGTTGGGAGGATCCGAGGACCTTCTGAGGAACAACGACAACGTCACCGGGATTGAGTTTGGTCGACAGCACATCCGAGGAGCCCCACCGTCCGGAGCGCCGCCCCAGAATGGAGCCATTCGCACGGATTACAAAAATGTCTTTGCGATCTGCAGTGTTACTGGTCCCCCCCGCGCGCCCTAGATACCATCGGGCTGCTTTGCCGGGTGTGAATGTCAGGGCAGTCGAGTTATAGACCTGCCCTGTGACCAGTACGTAGCCGGGGCGCTTAGGAATCGTTATTACATCGCCACGGCGCACTTCGACGTCGTAAGGTGTGTTCGCCCATGAAGAGATATCGGGGCTGATGTGGACGACCAGTCTGCCCGTCGCAGGTTGACTTTTGAGTTGGCCGAGAATCTCGTCCTGCTGCGTCTTGATAAGCTGCAGTGCAGCCGGAGTATCTGATCCGAGCGTTGGCGATAAGCGGGCTGCCGCAGAACTGGTCTCGATCTGCCGTATTAGTTCCTGGCGGCTTTTCTCTTCAAGCTCGCGAACTTCGTCACGTACAAGTACGGTACCCTCGGCGTAAGCTGTGGCACGGAAGCCACCAGCACGACTTATTACAGAACTCAGGCGCTCACCGTCCCGGAGACCGTAACTGCCTGGATACGCCACTTGGCCTTGTATCGTTATCGAGTCGCCAATTTCGGTCCAGCCCGCCACTTGATGAATGTTCAAGATGTCGCCAGCTTTCAATGGTTGGTCGGCATTGCTGTCGTTGCCGTTCACAACGGAACCAATGGGAACAGTGCGGAGGTCACTCACGACGCGCTTGCCATCAATCACCGAATAACTCGTTAGATCAGCATCTTGCAGATAGGCATCTCGCTTAAATCCGCCTGCTAAACGAACTAGCTGGGATATGGTCATGTTTTCCGAAAGTGGGAAGCTGCCCGGTCGTAGCACCTCTCCAGTTATCGTCACCCTCGGAGCATCTTCCTGATACCTTCCAAAGACGCGAACCGTGTCAAATGGATGGAGTAATATCCGGCCATTGCCTGTCAGCACATCCGGCACGTCGAAACTAATGGTCTCGGCGTGTAGATCCGGGGGAACTAACCGGATAAGTTCGCCTTTCCGAGCCGGTTCCGGTAACAGGTCGTGGTAGCTATGTAATACATCGGAAAGCTGCATGCCTTCCGAGTACGGCACCCGGCCGGGACGGGCTACGTGCCCTTCGAGGTAAAGGACTCGCTCGCTGTAAGGCAGGATGGACCCGACATGGACGTGGTCTCCGTCTTTCAGGGCGAACCGCGCGAGTGATGAATGTTTATCGCTGGTGTCCTCCTTTGTCATGACGCTGAGTGTTTCCCTGGCTCCGCCTTGCCCCACCCTCTCAACGGTGATGTGGTCCACGGCGGCGCTCACGGTCAACCCGCCGGCGTTACGCAACGTGGCGTCTAGCATCTCTTCGCCTGATTTGAGCTCGTATATCGCTGGGCGTGTCACCGCGCCCGAAATCGCAACTTGAGGTCCAACTGGAGGAACTAGAACCGTATCCCCACTTTGAAAACGCGCGGGGCCAGAATGTATCCCGTTTAGCAACAGGTCGTATAAGTCGGTCTCTTCGACCAGGAGGTCACCACGAAGATGGCGTACCCTTCGCAGTGAACCTGAGCCGGATGGGCCGCCTGCAGCAAACAGGGCACTGATTGGCGTCGCCAGCGCGCCGAGATCATATGCGCCGGGACGCTGCACATCGCCGACGACGTATACCCGAACAGAGTGCAGCCGCGAGACGGTAACCGACAGGCGGGCATTCCGATATTGGGCTTGTATGGCGGCCTCCAAAACTTTTTGGGCGTCAGATAGCTTGAACCCGCCGATCACCACAGGCCCCGCTTCTGGCAACAACACCTGGCCTGCGCGGTCCAAAGTGCGCGTGAACGTTTGTGTTGTTCCGCCCCAAAGTGTGAAAGTCAACGTGTCCCCGGCACCGAGGACGTAATCCGGACCTATGGGGACGTCCAGCGGGATGCTCTGAGAAGAGAGATCCCGTGAGAGCGAGCGAGAGCTGCCGGAAAATAAGTCCGCGCCGAACCGCTTCAGACGGGCTTCCGTTCCGGGGACCTGAGTATAAAGATCCCGCATCGAATTCAGGTTGTATGGCGCAGGTAGATGGAGAACAGGGGACTGCCCGATCGATACTGTGGATGCATCAATTGACGAAGGTTGACCAGTTTCTCTTGTGCCGATACCGAGACCTCCTCGTTTGTCCGAGTCGAAATCGTCCTCCCCGCCCCTAGAGCTTCTCGAACGTGCTCCGGCTCCTGGCGTCTCTCGCCGGCCCATACCTAAAGCTCGCTGGGAAGGTTCCAGACCGTCCGCATATGATCCCATCAGGACGCTTATCCCATCTCCGCTCAAATACCCACGCGTTCTCAAAAAATTCGTGACGTCTGTTCGGACCTGCGTGCTACTCACGATTTGCGAGTAGAGCATCTCGTCACTGATGTCGCTGTCTTGCACTTGCGAGCCTCGCCGAGACAGGTCTTCAGCGATGTATTGCTTCAGCTCGACAATGATGTCGGGATGTGCTGACAGAAATTCAAATATCTGCGCACTGGACAACGGCAGTAGCATGCCAGTATCCGCTCCTACCTCGGTCGAAACAGATGTCGGGGGATCCACGGGTGCGCCCATCGACGAAGTCCCGGCCGAACTCACGATGGCCGGATCATCTAATGGCGAAGGTCCAATCGCCTGAGAAAAAAGTCTGCAGAAGCTACATCCGACCACAATGAAGAAAATAAGAGGAGCGAGGCCTAGCCGCACGGACACGGGCGCGATGATGCTCGCCGGACCGGCCTCCGGACGGAATGTGACAACCGGCTCCATAGACGACTTCACCGTATCGGACCCACCGTGTAACGCGTGTCATGGGTCAGTCAGTCAAATGTCATTCTTTTGTTTGATCGCGCCCGAAGGCTCCCTTCCGATCGCAATAAGAGCCTTGCACCGATCGTCGCAAGTAAGACAATCCGGTGACAAGAAGAGAACAAGGGGTTGACACGACGCTCTGTGGAACTCGCTAAGCTAAGCCGTAAATTGCAATAGCAGCTTCCATGCCCAGGCAGGACTACATGAGATGGAGAAAGCCGGCAAACAGAGCCTTTGTACAAGCGTCAATAGCAGCATTCCGAGATGAGCCGGGAGAGGCGCTCGAACAAATTGCGAATCTGCCTCCCTATGCGTGGGAAGCAAGTGACTACTGGCTAGACGCGAGTGGTCTCGCTCTTTACTTCTACAATCTGCTGAGCGAGACGTCGATGACGCACCTGGTACCGGCTGCATTCTTGCAGCGACTACGTTCGAATTTACGCAAAAACAGACGCAGAACCAGCGCGTTGTTTCGTGAATTTGTGGCGTTGAATGATCTATTCAGCAGACATGGAATAGAGTATGCCAATCTGAAGGGCTTCACTCTTTGTCCTCATGCCTGCGCTACGGCTGAGCTACGGCACCAGCTTGATCTAGATTTTCTGGTTGCCCCCGAGCACCTATCGCTAGCTCGAGAGTGTCTCGAGGAACGCGGATATAGACTGTCAGCTGCAACTGACCGGACATGGGAGTTCAAGACCGGCAATGTTATGCATCGCAAAGGATGGGATAACTATACTCTCGGTACTTATCGTTCGGTCGAATTGCATTTTGGAGCATTTCGTAAGATTCAAGGGCATCTGGGCAAGGACGGGCGGTTTCTACGTCTAAACGCCTGGAGTTGGCGTGGTAAAGCCTTTCCTGCATTATCCCCCGCAGATCAACTGCTCGGCCAAGCTCTACACTTGTTTTCGCACTTCCGAAATGAGAGCACCAGGCCATCGTGGTTGTTGGAGTTCCGACGACATGTCCGCTGTAGGCAAGAGGATGTGACATTCTGGCGTAGGCTCATGGAACTTGGAAGCGGATATCCCTATGCGCCTATCGCGTTTGGATTATCGACGCTCATTACCTCAAAGATGTTTGGTCGATTTGCTCCTCCCGTAGTGGAGACATGGGCACTGAGCAACCTGCCGCAATCCCTGCAGCTTTGGGCAGAGAGATATGGTATTGAGGCCGTCCTCGCAGACTTTCCTGGTACCAAACTTTATTTGTTGCTCGAAACCGAACTGGAGAGCCTTGAAGGCAGACGATCCAGCGCCATGCGTGAGCGATTGATACCGATGCGTCGCCTGCGGTCTTGTTTCACGCCAACAGCGCCGGAGAGCATTTCCGATAGATTACGTCGCTATGCCCGGACTGCCCAATTTGGTCTATTCCGGTTTCGCTTTCACACGACCCAGGCTCTTCGCATCATCGTGGAGCTTCCGTCATGGCGTCGCCTGCTGAGCAACATTCCGCTGCCCATCGGTGCCACAGACAGTGCTGTAGTGGAAATGACAACTCGCAAACAAGTCCATGACAATTTGAAATCCGCTTCCCGCTAGGCTGCATTCATTGAGATCCAGGTGAGGTGTGCCGTGCGCAACTTAGGCCATTACTCGTTCTTCATGATCCTTCTGCTATTGTGTGGCCGTCCTGTGTGTAGTGCGCAGTCGCCAGGAACCGGCGCAATCAGTGGAGCGGTGCTCGATCCCGACGGGCTACCAATCAAGGGTGCTTCGATCACTTTGACGAGAGACGGGACTCACTCCAATATCGTCGCGGTAACGGGAACAAATGGGGCGTTCGCATTCCCGCTCCTCACGCCAGCGACCTACACGTTGAAGGCTGAGGCTTCCGGATTCGCAGGCGGCGAGTTGAGTAAGGTCGAAGTGGCCGTGGGCGAGGTGCGCCTGGCCCGTTTTCAATTGAGGCCGGCCGCGGTTAAAGAATCTGTCGAGGTGAGCGCAGAGTCTCTAGATATTGCACAGACCGAATCTTCAACGCTCGGACGCGTTGTTACCCAAAGGGCCGTAGAGGAGCTTCCACTCTCAACGAGAAACTTCACCCAAATCCTATCGCTTTCGCCAGGAGTATCGGTTTCCGTTCCGGACGCGACACAGGTCGGACGAGGAACACAGAATGTCTCGGCTGATGGGAACAAGACCGTCGCTAACAACATTCAGTTCAATGGTGTAGATGCAAATAATCTTGCCCAAAACTCAGCAAGAAACGCGAACGAAGAGGTTGGAGTAGCGGTCCCCGCCCCGGATACTATCCAAGAGTTCAAGGCCCAAACGGCCAACTTCGATGCGGGCTACGGTCGTGGGTCCGGCGCGAATGTCGATGTTATTTCAAAATCTGGTTCCAACGATCTGCACGGTAGTGCATGGGAATTTGTACGGAATGATTTGCTCAATTCCAACCTATTTTTTGCAAAGCGCGATGGCGCGTCACGTCCGACACTTAAGCAAAATCAATTTGGGGGGAGATTTGGTGGTCCCATCCATCGGGATAGGACGTTTTTCTTTGGCGCATATCAGGGTACCCGGTCAGTTAATGGAGTGGGTGGGGCCAAAACTGTCTTCCTGCCTCAGCTCACATCAGACCGTTCTGCTGCCACTCTCGGGGCTCAGTTCTGCCCGTCAGCGGCAAACAGAATCCCTGACCCTTACCTAACGTATGCGGGAGGTGTTCAGGTCGCCTGTGATGGATCCAACATCAATTCTGCTGCGTTAGCTCTTCTCAATTTCAAACTTTCTAGTGGGCAATTTGCGATACCTAGCCCGCAGGTATTGCTATCGACGAACGCCGGGGAATTCCCGGTCGGGGAGTCCACTTTCACCCCGTCGACGTACTTCAATGAAGACCAATATACGTTCGATTTAGATCACAGGCTGCTGTCCCGAGACCAACTCGCCAGCCGGTTCTTTTACGCGAAGGCTCCCACGCATGCGCCATTTTCGCCCGCAGGAGCCAGTGTTCCGGGTTGGGGCAGCGATGAGCTGGATAAGAATTTGATGTTTATAGTGAGCGAAAATCATGTCTCGCACAATCAGGTTAGTAACGTAGCGCGCCTCGCCTTTATGCGGTTTGATGGAGCTGAAAGGGTCAACAACCCCATCTCTGCCGCGGCAGTACATATGTTGTCGCCGACAGGACTATCGGGGGCGGATACTCCTGCACCCGCAATCGCCTTCGAAGGTCTGTTCTCAATTGGCGATGCCGGCACTCCATCGCAGACTCAACTCACCAACAGTTATATCTTGCAGGACTTCATCTCTTTGACCCATGGTCGACAAAATATTCGCCTCGGCGGTGAGTTCAAGCGTTATCAGGTTATGGACAATCCGCTATATACAAAGTCTGGTTACATCGACTTCCGCACCTTCGATGATTTTCTGCTTGGCCAGTCAGCTGCGCAGAACCAGAGCCCAAACGGCCTCAGTAATGTCACTTTCAGCATGGGAAGCTCCGGGATATTGCGCAAAGATGAGCGGTATAGCGACTTTGCCGCCTTTGTTCAGGACGATATCCGGTTAATTCCACGCCTCACCATCAATGCCGGAATTCGATACGAGATTTTCGGCGCTCCTGTCGAGGCTCACGGTAGGCTCGCGACCTTCGATCCCAGTACCGCTCTCACCTCTGTCCCTGCGGGGGGATCGCTCAGTGGCTACCTCGTTCCATCCAATTATGCAGGCGAACCGCCTCAGGGAGTTCAGCGCACGTCTTATCGTGGCCTTTGGCAGAACCGTTTCAACGATATCTCTCCGCGGCTCGGGTTCGCGTGGCAGATATTTGGCCGTCCCACTCTCGTCTTGCGCGGGGGCGCTGGCCTCTATTACAGCCGGACCTCTGCGAACACTGTCGAAGGTCTCATCATTCAGCCTCCATTTTCAACTTTTGTATTTGCCTTTGGCGCAGCGAACAGTGGAGCCACTCTGCAGGCGCCTCTCAGCCCGCTACTACCACTCGATTCAGCTTACCCATTGTTTCCCAATCGAATACCGGACTCTCCAGGTATTACGCTTTCGGCGGTATCGCCTCATATGCATGACCAATATACGGAGGAGTACAACCTCAATGTTCAATATGCGTTTGCCCACAACTATCTTTTAGAAGCGGGCTATGTGGGAAACAAGTCAGTGCACCAGTTTGGTTGTAACGAATTCAACCAAGCACTTCTAGCGAGTCCGGCGGCTCCTGTAAATGGAGAGACAACCAATACTATCGAGAATGTGGCAAACCGTCTTCCGTATGACGGGATGGCGTCGGGATCGCTTCTCTGCGCCACAAGCTACCAGGCCAATTACAACGGTTTGCAGGCTAGCGTCACACGTCGGTTCGGACATGGATTCCAACTTCTGGCAAGCTACACCTGGTCTAAGACCCTGGACCAACTCAGCGGTTCGGGCGGAGCGGACGTCTACGACGGCTGGCTCCTAACAAACGACCAACACAATCCTCGACAGGCTTATGGCCCATCGGATCTAGACCGTTCCCACCGTGCCGTTCTGAGCTTGGTCTACGAGAGTCCCCGCGACGGACGCTTGCCTTGGATAGCAAAAGCTGTTGTCCGCAATTGGCGTGTATCGACGATCGGAGTGATTCAGTCCGGAACGCCTCTTACGATTACTGATAGCAATGCTGGTTTGGTTTACGGGAACTATGAAAATCGAGCACAAGCGCCGACCAAAAATGCTTATACCTCCGGCTCCGCATTTACGCGCAGCCTACCGGGAAACGCCTACCTTGATGCCACTGCCTTCCCGTCAGCTCCCATCGCTGCGTACGGCGCAGGCCCTTTCGATACCGACTTTGGAAACAGTAGCGTGGGTTTCCTCCGCGGCCCAGGTCAGCGGAATATCGATCTCGCCATAACGCGACTCTTTCCGATCCGGGAATCAAGATCCTTCGAGCTCCGCGCTGAGTTCTTCAATCTGACGAACACCACGAACTTCGCCAATCCGGATACGAACCTCGCGCATGGACCATCGTTTGGTTTGATTCAGTCAGCGTCAAGCAATCCGAGGATCATTCAACTCGCAGCGAAGTATCTATTTTAGGAGGTCTCGTTATGACCGTCCAGGAACTCAAACAGGCTCATCATCGAGCGGTGTCAGTTCCCAACGGTGGCGGCTTAGGTGGCGCTCATGCTGAGCTCCAGCACCGGGCGACTTTTCACCCGCTCGGGTTCCCCCTTGAGATCGCATCGTCCTCAGAAGATGTTCTCAATGCGGCAAGAGAAGCTTGGAAAGGGCACAAGCCAGTCTTCAAAGCGTGGCCCATGCAAGTGAAAATCACATTGAGCGAGGTTGGTGGGCAAAACTGCCCTCCCCATCCGAAATGCCGCATTGAGCATCATCTCGTCACCAACGTCGGAGATGCCGATAACTATATTGTCCATGACATCAGCCAAAACTTTAGCTATGGCTGCATTTCTCCCGCTGGACTGGCCCACCGAAGTTACTTCCGACATTTCTTCCTTGAATCGACTGCACTGTGCCACATTGCTAACCGGTCGGCCACTCCCATCCATGCTGCATGCGTGGAACTGGATGGCCGTGGAGTCCTGCTCTGTGGAGACTCTGGTGCAGGAAAATCGACGCTTGCTTACTCATGCGCAAAGGCCGGCTGGACGTATGTTACAGATGACTGCAGCTTCTTGATTAACGAGCGTACCGACAGGCTCGTAACCGGAAACTATCTCCAGATGCGGTTTCGCCCAGAGAGTACGGAGCTATTTCCGGAGCTACAACGGGGCGAACGCACGGACCGTGCCGGAGCGGGCAAGCCCTCCGTTGAGTTGCAAACGGGCCCGGGCACTGAGCTCAAATGTGCCGCTGCATCTCGTATCAGCTATGTCGTGTTTCTTAACCGTTTCGGTCCCAGACACCAAGAGCTCGACGTGTTCCCAAAGGAAGTAGCTCGCCGGTTCATAACACAGACGCTCTTCAGTCTTCCCGAGGTGCGTGCTGTACAGGAGGCGCGGATTAACACGCTGCTGCAGGTCAAGGTGCTGGAATTGAAGTATCACGAGCTCTCTTACGCTGTATCCCGGCTGACCCGTCTTGTCCGGGAAGATCGTTAGTGAGCGCTTGAGAGTTTTGGGGGGCGCATTGAAGCAACGTGCCGGGCGGCACGGACTGAGCCGCTCCTTCTGGCGATTCTTTCTGACATGCTTATTCTTTGATGTTGGTTTCGGGTTGTACTTCTTCCTGATCAACCTTTATCTTGCCGCTAGGAACATCGACGAGAGAACCATCGGCTTTATAGCAGGAGCGCTGACTGCGGGGAACATAATTGCAACCGTTCCGGTAGGATGGTTGGCTCGCCGAATCGGTTTACGTCCTCTGCTGGTCGTTGCATTCGTCGTTGCCCCATTGCTGGCCGGCGCTCGGGTCTTCACCGATTCCCCTGCACAGCAAATTTGCCTAGCTATGCTTCAGGGGGGGGCAATGTGTTGTTACACCGTCTGCTTTCCTCCTGCGCTTGCGCGACTCACGACGGAGGATAGTCGGACTGCGGCATTTAGTTTTACTTTTGCTGCCGGTATCGGTTCTGGAGCAATGGCGGGTCTGGTCGGAGGCTGGCTTCCTGTCTGGTTCCAACACTTCGGAACAACTTCGGAAGTTTCTGCCGCAATGCGCCTGGTCTTGCTCATCGGATGCTTCATGGTGATATGTGGAATTCCCCAGCTGCTGCAGCTTCGTATCCCCGAAGCCCAAACACATAGCAGCGCATACGGCGAGATATCTCACATACGGAGCTTTCTACTGCCTTTCCTAATCGCGGTTGCCGTCTGGAGTCTTGCCACGGGAGCTTTCGCGCCTTTCGCAAATCTCTATCTGTCAGGAGTGTTGCACGTTCCCCTTCCACGCATCGGGTTGATTTTCTCAGCGTCGCAATTGATGCAGGTGCTCGGTGCAAGTGCCGCTCCCCTCCTATATAGGGCTGTCGGCGTCGCTCGCGGAATTGGACTGCTGCAACTGCTTACTGCTGCCTCATTTCTTGTCTTGGCCCACGCCAGACATACTGAAATCGCCGTTTCCGTATACCTGGTCTTGATGTGTTCCCAGTACTCCTCTAGTCCGGGTATCTACAGCTTGGCAATGGCACGTAGCCAACCTCATCAGCAGTCATCCGTCTCCGCCTGGCAGAATTTGGTGAGTTGTATAGCCATAGCGGCGTCTGCCGCCCTGGCAGGCGCCGTGATTACTCGATTCGGTTACGGCACACTGCTCACGGGGACTTCAGCTCTCGCCTTGCTCGCAGCCGCATGCTTTGTTTTCATCGATTTCTTCTCCGCCAGCGTTGACCCATCAAAATCCGGTCAGACCAAGACTCGGCTGCAGGGTGTCCTGAGCGATTAGCGGTTTGCCAACTGCGTTCGGTTGATTGCAACGCACGACCACATCGCGATATGCTTCGCCTCGGCAGCCTAATACGTTTCTCGGCCTGACCAATCTGAAGGGATACTCCTTATGTCCCAGTCGTCCATTGAACGCCGCCGATTCCTCGAAGGGCTTGGAGCCGCAGGTTTCACCTGCGCTCTCCAATCTGCATTCAGCACATCCGCTCACGCCTCCATTGTCCATGAGGTCGCTGTGGGAGCTCAGATAGGCGTGGGCGCCCCAAAGGGGCGGATCAAATTCGGCGTATGTGGCATTAGCCATGATCACATCGTCGGCATGACGAACGCGATCAAACGTGGCGGAGGCGTCCTGACCAAGGTATGGGGTGCCGAGCCGGACAAGGTGGGTTCATTTCGAAAACGATTTCCCGAGGCGCAGGTCGTCAAGACTCAAGACGAGATCGTCCAGGATCCCAGCATTCAACTGGTGCTTAGTTCGCAAATCGCAAGCGAGCGTGCTCCACTCGGTGTGAGGGTGATGAAGGCTGGTAAAGACTTCCTCTCAGACAAGCCAGGCATAACTACACTCGAGCAACTGGCTGATGTACGGAAGACCATTGCCGCGACGAAGCGCATTTACGGGATTCTATATTCCGAGCGCTTGGAAGTGCCTGCCGCCGTTAAGGCGGGTGAGCTTGTTCAAGCGGGCGCTATTGGCAAAGTCATTCAGACTATTAACATCGCGCCGCACCAGATATTTCAGCCGGCTGGCAGCACGGCTGGCAGTACTGCTGCTAACGGAGGCCGGCCGGACTGGTTTTGGAATGACGCACAATTCGGGGGAATTCTGTGTGATATTGGTTCCCATCAAGTCGATCAATTTCTTTACTACACGGGCACAACGAAAGCTGAAGTTGTTGCGTCGCAGGTCGCCAACGTGCGCCACCCGAAGCACCCGCACTTTCAGGATTTCGGAGACATGATGTTGCACGGCAATAACGGTTTTGGTTACGTGCGGCTCGACTGGTTCACTCCGAGCGGTTTGGGCACATGGGGCGATGGACGACTTTTCATTCTTGGAACCGACGGTTACATCGAAGTTCGCAAGTACGCGAATGTTGCAGTCTCCAAGAAAGGCAATAATCTGTTCATCGTAGATTCAAAAGAAGCGCGGATGATCGACTGTTCCAACGTACCGCTTCCATTTGGTCCACAGTTCGTGGATGACATTGTGAAACGTACTCACACTGCCCAGGACCAGGAACAGTGCCTGCTGGCTGCCGAACTCTCCATAAAGGCTCAACAGAAGGCAACTCGCGCTCACGTGGATTGGGAAAGTAAGGTATGACGGCGGAGCCGACTATGCTGCCCAGACCGGCAAGTAGGCCGGGATTTACTCCGCCGGGAAGATGGGCCGTGTCTCGCCAGAGGGATTGAGTCTGTAACCGACCCATGGTTCGCTGAAGATGTAAATAGGCTCACTCTCCGGCTCGATCTTTTTCCGCAGCTGAGCAATTAGAACTCGCAGATACTCTGGCTGGCCTAGTCCCGCCGCACCCCAAACGGCACGTAACAGTGTTTTGTGCGTTAGCACGCGGTCAGCGTTTCGCAGCAAATACAGGAGCAGATCGAACTCCTTCGGAGTGAGGTGCACTTCTGCGCCCTGGATCGCCGTGTGATGTCGTTCGATATCCATCCGGAAGTGGCCTAGCTCGATCACGCTTTCTCGGACGTCACAATCAGTTCCCACTCTCCGCATCTGCACTCGTACACGGGCGAGCAACTCCTGGATGCTGAATGGTTTCGTAACGTAATCATCGGCCCCTTCGTCCAGAGCCGCAATTTTGGCCCCATCCTGATTGCGGACAGATAGAACGATGACAGGCGTCTGCGCACGGGAACGGATCTCGCGCGTCAGTTCGATGCCGTCCATCCCCGGCATGCTCAAGTCGGTAATTACCAACTCGGGTTGGCTCTTCAGATATAAATCAAGAGCCGCGGCTCCGTCGTGTGCCACTTGCACTTCGTGGCCGCTCCCCTGCAGGGACGTGCGCAGCACACGCGTTATTTGAAATTCATCGTCGACAACCAGTATCCGCATAAAACGTTTCGGTTTGTGTCTCCTTACCCGTCCAGATCACATGTGTCAGCTCTTCGCGCGGTTGCAAGGGCATCCTCGCAACCGAACCGCTGTACGTTTGTCTACACCCTACCCATTTCAGGCGCGGTATGCTGGGTCTTCCGCCCCTTCCGCGCGGTCCGAGGTGCAGCGTCGAGAGCTAGTGTGCATCCGCCTCCAGCATTCGCATCCCAACAGCACGTCTTGTTATACGCCTGAAACCGCTAAAAGATCGTAAGACCGCCCTGTGCGGAGGCATGCAGCCTGCGAAGACACAAGAGGTTTTGCATCTGAGCTGACGTATAGTAGATGCGAGTTCGAAAAGTTGAGCGGCAAATGGGCCCCGAAGTCTATGTGTCGGCGGCCAATGTTTTCTAACTGGGAGGATCACACTAACTTGTTTGCTGCCTCTATCCGTCTTCTTACAATCGCCGGTGTTACTGTCTTTTTCCCCTCGGTCGCCGCCGCCCAGACCAGTCCCCGACCCAGCAGCCAGGAACTGCATGATGCCGCAGGAGACATCGCTTCGGATCCGGGCAGCATCAATACGTCCCTCTCGCCAAGATTTACCCAAAAAGATGTTCGCGCTGCCCTCAAGAAGGTCGCAGACTGGGAACTGGCGCATATGGGATCCAGGTTCACACAGGACTGGACCTACGCTCCGCTTTACAGTGGCCTCTTGGCTACGTCACAAACGCTCGGCGAACGAAAGTATCACGATGCTGTTCTGCGGGCTGCCGAGGGAAAGTTTCACTGGAGCTTACTGACGGGGCGCTATGACCACGCAGATGACGAAGCGATCGGCCAAGCCTACGAAGCTCTATATGACGAGAAGAACGAACCCCTGCGAATTGCTGCAGTGCAGGAGAACTTCTCCCAGGTCCTAGTGAGGCAGGATGATCCAAACAAGGATCTCTGGTGGTGGTGTGATGCGCTCTACATGGCGCCTCCATCTCTGGCCATGATGAGTAAGCTGACGGGCGACCGTAAGTATCTGGACTTTATGGATCACGAGTGGAAGCTCACGACCCGGCATCTGTACGACCCGGAGCAACGGCTGTACTCGCGTGATGCTAGCTTTCTCGATAAGAGAGAAGCCAACGGGCAGAAGCTCTTCTGGAGCCGCGGAAACGGGTGGGTTCTCGCCGGGACAGCCCGCGTGCTTGCTGCAATGCCCAAGGATTATCCGGCTCGGAGCGAATATGAGGCGCTTTTCAGGCAAATGGCCGATCGGATCGCTGGCCTCCAACCCGCAGATGGCTTATGGCGTATGGGACTGTTGGACCAATCGGCTTATCCTACCGGCGAAGTCTCCGGCACCGGCTTCTTTGCCTACGCTATGGCATGGGGCGTCAACAATGGTCTCCTTGACCGGGCCAAGTACACGCCGGTAATTCAGAAGGCTTGGGCCGGAATGCTACAGCATATCTACCAGGACGGGAGGCTTGGTTTGATCCAGCCAATCGGCGCCGCTCCTGGCGCTCTGCAGCCGGGCTCATCCTGGGCCTACGGAGTAGGTGCGTTCCTGCTGGCGGGGTCCGAGATCGACAAGATGAGTAGTCACAAAACTCCGTGAAACAGATGCATGCAAAAATTTAGTGGTGGCCAGGGACTCTACCCCAGTTGGCATGTCATATCGGTATGGGATTAATTTCGCCGAATACGCCGTGTTGGGCTATTCGACGTCCACAAAAAAGTGTCTGCACAGGACCTACTGTTCTTTGTCCGCGAGTCGGTGAGGAAGAACTCGTCCACTTCTACAACCCTCGATAACACTTATCCCAGCGATAACCAAATGGGCTTGGGCAGTACCGGTCTGTCGCATAATTTGCGATGGGAGGAAGTATGAAGACGCTCTGCCAAATCGGACTGTTTATGCTCCTGCCATGGTCGGTGTGGGCCGCTGAGCCATGCAAAATAACTGCGATTAGCGACGAGGCAACAGCCATCAAAGCCCTTGACGATTTGACTCCCGAGGTACGGGATGCGGACTCGAAAGATTGCATTGCTACGGCGCTCGATCTGCTGTCGGAACTTCGTTCTAAAAAAGCTATTCCTGAACTCATTCGGTACCTTCCCTTTAAACGGGAAATCGCTCCGGAAGAAAAAGAGGGATTTTATCTCCACCTACCGTTCGAAGGATACGACCAACCGGCCGTACTTGCTCTCGCCACAGTAGCCGAGTCGGCGCGGAGTGCTCTGATAGATACAATCAAGTCGGACGGCGCGGCGTCGGAGACGAAGCAGAGCGCCGCCCATGCACTCGCACTGTCGTTCTTGTATGGGCCAGAGCAAAATCCCGGAAAGGCAATTCTCTACTTGCGCGATTCAGAGCGACGTGCGGACAGCGACACGCGAGCGAAGATCGAACAAGCTGCGTTGTATGTACTGAATACTCCCGCTTGCAAGCGATTCGAATCCAAATGTAAGGAAGCGGAGCGCGAGTCTGCTCTAAAGTAAGTGAAGCCGCTCGCTCCTCTGATCACGTGCGAACTCGCGAAAGAGGCGCATTCATCTGTGGAACGTCCGTCACCCCAAGAAGAAGCAGCCTTATGCTTTCGCTTTTAGTGGATAGCAACGGTGGCGTTTTCAGCTCTGTGGGACTCTTAAAAAGAGGTGGACTGCGGCTGGCTCCATCTACACGATTATCACCACCAACGCTAAAGAGCTGATGGCACCGCTTCACAACCGAATGCTTGTCATCTCAAGCCGGGCAGACTATGACAGTAGCTTTCGCGTGATGACACCCAACAACCGCCACCGCCTGTTGCGTGCCTAGGATGCCGAGAAGATCGAACCGCAGTCGGTGGATCCAATGTTGGGACGAGGGCGTTCCGTTTGGAATGTATTCCGGATGCGAAGCAGACCGACTCCGGCGCGCGATTGGAACCTAGCTGCCGTTGACTCGGTTGTAAGTTGTTGAAAGATTGGTGGCCAGGGACGGGATCGAACCGCCGACGCCGGCCTTTTCAGGGCCGCGCTCTACCACTGAGCTACCTGGCCTTGGCTTCTGCAGATCCTCGGGGCAGCCAAGTGCGCCCGAGCGCAACGGCAAGGAGTGACTCAGCTGACATCATCCGAGCTATCGGGTAGTCAATCTGATTAAGCGCGGGCAGAAACTGCTGCCCAACGGCCTTCGGCGGTACGCCGATCCAAGCGTCCAGACAAGTATAACAATGCCTGCCATCCGCGCCAAATTCACCGATGCGCCCAAGATCGCTTCACAAGCGCGACTCTGCAGGCGCTATTCTGTTTTTTTCATTACTAGTCGCTGTCAGGAGATTCCGGCATGGCTCTCTTCCGCTTTTGTTCGCTGCTGAGCGTGTGTTTGTACGCCGCCCTTTCACAAGCTGAACCGGCGCTGTCGCAAAAGCCGAAAATCAGTTCCGCCACACGGGGCGAGCTCAGAGCCATGCAGGTCTTCGATAAGGCGCGATCTGGCCAGGCAAATGGCTTGACGCTTGAGGCGTTCCTTCGCAGGATGCCCAAGGGCGGCGATCTCCACATGCACCTTTCCGGCGCCATCTATGCAGAAACCTTTATCCGGGACGCAATAGTCGACGGACTCTGCGTCAATCCGAGCACTGATGCTTTTGTCCGGGACACGGCTCACACAGCTCCGGGGTCCTGTCGTCAAGGCACGGTATCCGCCTCAACCGTTCTCAAGGACCAGAAGCTCTACGACGCGCTGGTTGATTCTTTCTCAATGCGCGCGTTTGTTCCCACGTCCGGGATCAACGGGCACGACCAATTCTTCGCCACCTTTGATCGCTTCGGTGGCCTCGACAAGTCCCACACGGCCGAATGGCTGGATGAGGTGGCCTCGCGCGCCGCAACCCAAAACGAGCAATACCTAGAAGTCATGGTCACTCCGACATTCTCCGCATCTGCCCGGCTCGGTCAGTCACTTGGCTGGCCGGATCCGCCAGTTTCGCAAGACCAGCCTGACGTCACTGGCGCAACGTCTCAGCAGCTCTCGGATCTTCGCACAAAGCTGCTCGAAGGCGCGGTACGCGCGGAGGCCGCTACCGACCGCCAGGAGCTGGATCAGACCTTGGCTGCACGCGCCAGTTTAGAGCATTGCGGACAGCCCGATGCGAAACCGGCCTGTGCTGTAACGATTAGGTTCATCTATCAGATTCTGCGGGCTTTTCCGCCGCAGCAGGTCTTCGCTCAAACTCTGCTCGGCTTTGAAGTTGCCAGTTCGGATCCAAATGTCGTCGGGATCAACTTCGTCCAACCAGAGGACAGTTACGAGTCAATGCGCGAGTACAGCCGGCAGATGCGCATGCTCGACTATCTTCACGCCAATTATCCCAAGGTTCACATTACCCTTCACGCCGGAGAACTCGCCCCTGGCATGGTGCCACCCGAGGGGACCAGCTTTCACATACGCGAAGCTGTAGACCTTGGGCACGCCGAGCGTATTGGTCACGGTGTGGATGTGATGCATGAAACAGATCCGTATGCGCTGTTGCGCGAGATGGCGGACCGCCACATAATGGTCGAGATCAACCTTACATCCAACGATGTGATCCTCGGCATCGTGCCGCCCTTTCATCCTCTGCCGCTCTATCGTGAGGCCCACGTCCCTCTAGCGCTCTCGACCGACGACGAAGGTGTTTCACGCATCGACATCACGCATGAGTACACTCGCGCTGCGCTCGAATACCACCTCGGATATCTTGACTTGAAGCAGATGGCCCGGACGTCTATAGAACACAGCTTTCTACCCGGCGAGAGTCTGTGGCAGAAGCTCGACAACTTTACGCGAGTCAATGTCGCGTGCGGAGGCCAGAAGGTTGGCTCCGCGTCAACAGCCGGCGCGTGCACTAGGTTCCTCAAGTCGAACGAAAAAGCGGCACAGCAGTGGGAACTGGAACACCGTTTCACCGTATTTGAGTCCACTCTCCCCTAAATAGGTGTAACGCTGCCCAAGTCCATGTAGACACCGGCTTATCGTCCAGCCTCTTCGATTCATGTTGATATTGCGTACTACTGAAGTTTGAACGAGCGGATCGAATCCATTGGCGCGTAAAATTCACACCGCCGACATGCGTTAGGGGATCCCATGAAGAGAGCAGCAAAAATTGTCTTGACTGCGGCGCTTGCAGCCGGAATGGGCTCCTCGTCCGTATATGGTGCAACCTGCGCTCCCCGCGACCACGGCGCGAGGGCGGATGGGACCACCAAGGACACCGCTGCCATCCAAGCCTGTATCGACGCAGTTTCAATCTCAGGTATTGGTCCTTTGAATGAGAAGGACTACGGACACGTCGTTTTGTCTAGGGGCATCTTCCTTACGGGCCCGATCAAACTGAAGCGTGGTGTGAATTTAAGAATCGAAAAAGATGCAACGCTCCTCGCGTCCCCTGATCGCGACGACTTCCCGAAGTGGCGCTTCGCGGGCAAAGATACGGTCCAGCCCTTTGTCAGCGCTGTCAACACCGCCTATTTCTCTATTACCGGAGAGGGCACGATCGACGGCAACGGCCAAGTCTGGTGGAAATACGTAGAACGCGTCCCAGACTCCGGCGTCCTCGGGAGCGATCATCCGCGTCCGTTCGGTCTCCTGTTCGACCACAGCAGGCACATCAAGGTGGAGGGCGTTACCGTCCAGAACTCCGGCTTTTGGCAGATTGTGCCGTACTATGCGGACGATGTCGTGTTCCGTGGGATACGCGTTCTTGCCCCACCTTCGCCAAACACCGATGCGATCGATCCTTTCAGTTCCAGCAATATAGTCATCGACCACGTCTTCTCCAGTGTCGGAGATGACAACATTGCGATCAAGTCGGGTGCGATCAATTCACCGGGTCCCGACGCTCCAAGCCGCAACATCACGATCACAGACTGTACCTTTGAGAGAGGCCACGGCCTGTCTATCGGCAGCGAGATCGCCGGCGGGGTGCAGAATGTTCACGCCGAGCGCATCCACTTCAAGGGTACCGACCAGGGCATTCGAATCAAGAGCGCCCGCGACCGTGGAAATGATGTCTCCAAGATCTCCTTCAAAGACATCACAATGGAGGATGTGAAGACGGCGATTCTCGTCACCGAATACTATCCTCATCCAGCACCTAGTGGCGAAGTAGCGGCGGAGCCGATGGGCCGCCTGACGCCGAAGTTTCACAGCATTACTATCGAGAATGTGGCAGCGAAGAACAGCGGCTCCGCGGGCCATATCGTAGGGTTGCCGGAATCGCCAGTGCTGGGTATGACACTCAAGAACGTGCACCTGGAGGGTCGTACCGGGCTGTCGATCGCATACGCCACGCTGACACTTGATAATGTCACAGTCGTTGCGGCAACGGGGACAGAGATACTCGTTGCGCCCACGGCGCACGTCACAAGGAAATAATCGGTTCAGCAGACCTCCACCAGCGCAGCCTCGATCTCGGCTGCGCTCTTTCCTGCGATCCGAAGCGTCTTCCTGCGGCTCGTTGCGCCCGCGATAAGGCTGATGCGCATTTTTGGGACCTTGAGCCAGCGCGATAGGAACTCGATCAAAGCGTCGTTCGCGCGACCATCGAGAGCCGGAGCCTTGATGGACACCTTCAGTGCGCCCGCATACAGCCCACCAATCGCGTTGCGTTTCGCCCGTGGGTGAACGCGTACGGCCACTATGCATCCATCTTCAACATCACGGATCGCAAGGGACTCACTCATCCGCTCTTCTCGCATATTGCCGTTTTCCGAACAGCGCAGTGCCGATTCGGACGCAGGTAGAGCCCTCTTCGATAGCAACGGGGAAATCATTGGACATTCCCATGGAGAGCTGAGTAAGCGTTGGGCACTGCGTAATCAATACGTCCCGCAGTCGCCGCAGCTGTCGGAAATACGGCCGTGCGGTCTCCTGCTCTTCAGACCACGGCGGCACAGTCATTAAGCCGAGGGGAAGCAGCGCCGGCAATTGCGTCAGCTCTTGCAGCAACCCAGGCAATTCATCCGGAAGTACCCCATGCTTAGTCTCCTCCGGGCTCAGTTTCACCTCAATTAAGATTGGCAGCTTCTTGTTCAACTGGATGGCTGCCTGATTCAGTCGTGTTGCGATCCGGAGCGAGTCGACTGAGTCAATCGCATCAAACAGTTCGGCGGCACGAGCCGTCTTGTTCGATTGCAACGGTCCAATCAGATGCATCCGGAGCTGATCCGAAGCGCCAATGAGCTGCGCGACCACCGGCTGTTTCTGCTGCCACTCCTGCACCCGGTTTTCACCGAATAAGCGCAGACCTGCAGACCACGCCTCGGCGATGGACTCAGCCGGGTGTACCTTGCTCACGGCCATCAGGGCGACGTCAGAGTCCGAGCGTCCACATCGGCGGCACGCGTGTGCGATCTGCTCCTGAATGCGCGAAGCGTTCAATGCAATCGACATGCTAAAAGCATCTTATGTGCTTTCAGGAGGAAAGTGGATGGGCGCACGCCTGTGGCCAATCGTGCTGCTGATTGGATCAAATACCTTTATGACCTTCGCTTGGTATGGGCACCTCAAGTTTAAAGAGGTCTCACTCTGGAAGGTGGTTCTTGTGAGCTGGGCAATCGCGTTCTTCGAGTACTGTCTCCAGGTTCCGGCGAACCGACTGGGCTCAGCTACCTACACCGTCGATCAGTTGAAGGTGATTCAGGAGATCATTACGCTGACCGTTTTCGGCGTGTTCTCGGTCTTCTACTTCGGGGACAAGCTCCATTGGAACCATGCAGTCGCTTTTCTTTGCCTGGTCACTGGCGCGTTTTTCATGTTCCACAAGTTTTAAAAGAAGTCGGGGCACCCGCGGTCAGTCGCGTGCCCCGGAAGTCGGTCTACGTCATTTTTAGGGGTTGAAGATCGCGCCGACTGTCTTGTTATTGTTCAGCTGGACGGTGCAGGCCAGCGGGTTTGCGGGCGGACCGGCAACCGTGATGCAGTTTGAGGACCACCCACCGAAGTGGCCGTTGGGATTTGCGAATAGAGTGACCACCGAGTTCAGCGGGAAGGTCGCCGTGCAGCTAGGATTGGTTCCCGTGCCACAGTTGATGACGTTCTGGGAACATGTGCTGGCGCCGCTGGTGAGCACGCATCCGGTGACCGTGCCGGTGCCGCTACCCGTCATATAGGTAGCCAGGCTGGGGAGGATTACCGTTCCCGCGGAGGAATCGACGCCGAGCGTCGCGGTTGCGGTGACCAGCGAACCGGAGGAAGTCGTTCCAGTCGCCGTTATAGTGGTAGTCCCTTTGCCGGTGACCGCGCCGATGATGGTTGCCAAACCGTTTTTGTCGATGGTCGCAACAGAGACATCGCTCGACGACCAGTTCACGCTGCTGGTCAAGTCCTGGATCGTAGTTCCGCTGCCCAGATTGCCGAGCGCGATGAACTGAGTAGTCTCGCCCACGAAGCTTGTGCTGGCAGCGCCGGGGATGAGGTTGATGCTGGCGTTAGAGCTGGAGCCGCTGATTGTGACGGTCATCGTCGCGGTCGCAATAGTGCCGCCGGACTGAGCAGTGATCGTCGTGGTGCCGGAGCCAACGGCTGTGGCAAGTCCTGTCGCAGTGATAGTGCCGACCTGGATATTGCTGGAGCTCCACTGTACCTGACTGGCGAGGCTCTGCGGGGCACCACCGGTCAGGCTGCCGGTAGCGATAAACTGCGTGGTTTCTCCCAGGAAGGTCTCTGTCGCCGTACCCGGAGTGATGTTGATGTAAGGCGCCCCGGAGCCCGCCCCAGAACCGGAAGAAGATGTCACCGTTATATCGGAGCTCGCGGTCAGCCCATCGGAGGAGGCCGTAATGATCGTCTTGCCCGGCGCTATTGCAGTAGCGATGCCGCTCGAAGTGATCGTGGCGATACTCGGGTTAACCACTGACCACTGCACGGAATTCGTAATCTCTGCGGTGGTCGGAGTGCCGGATCCCATTTGGCTAGCGCCGTAAGCCCGGAATTGAGCCGTTTGTCCTATTGTGACGCTGACGTTGCCCGCGGATGGCGAGACGGAAATCGTCTTCAGCGAGCTGCACCCGGTGATGACAAGGGCAGCCGGTACGGCAAGCAAAGCTAGACGGCGCAGGAACATTGAGATACTTCTCCTGCCCCGAAGTTACTTAGTGGTTTCTAATGTAACCATTCCCTGATGGCTCTGCTCAACTGCAACTTTGGTGCAATGTAGGGTTCTCCCGTGCTGAATACATCCGGATCTGCACCTGCAAGACTGTTGGTCAGTGTTGCGGAGCTGCAGGCTCCGCGCAGCACCAGTCTCGATGTCTGTACCCTCAGATCAGAAAAGTACTTGATTCGATATAGCAAGAACCGGGACACTCGGCAGGCTGGGTGGGTCGGCTACCATGGAACAGAATGCGTATCTTGCATGTGATTGGAACGGTTGACCCCGCTTCGGGCGGACCCTCAGAAGTGGTGCGGGTGCTGGTCGGGTTCAAGCCTCCAGCAACGGACGTCGAGGTGGTCACGCTGGATGATCCGCAGTCGGAGTTCCTGGAGCAGATGACCTTTCCCGTTCATGCGCTCGGGCCAGTCCAGTCGACGTATGGGTATACACGAAAACTGTTGCCTTGGCTCACTAAAAACCGCGATCGCTTCGACGGTGTGGTGGTGCATGGGCTTTGGCAGTACTGTACGCGGGCCGTGCACAAAGCGATGCATGGGCGCGTGCCGTACATGGTCTTTCCCCACGGCATGCTGGACCCGTACTTCAAAAAGTCATTTCCGATCAAACACTTGAAGAAATGGGCATACTGGGTGGCCGTCGAGTACTGGGTGCTCCGCGATGCGGACCGTGTGCTCTTTACAACCCAGACTGAGCAGGAGCTGGCCCGGCAGAGCTTCTGGCTGCACCGCTGGAACGCGGAGGTGGTGCCATTTGGGACGGTGGCGCCCCAAGGAAATCCCGAGCGTCAGCGGGAGATTTTTTACGACGCTTGCCCGGAAGCGCGCGGTCGGAGACTGCTGCTGTTCCTGGGCCGAATTCATCCCAAAAAAGGCTGCGACATGCTGCTGGATGCCTTTGTCGCCGCAGCCGCGCGCCATCCAGAGTTGGACTTGGTGATGGCGGGTCCCGACCCCCAGAGCTGGCGTGCGCAGTTAGAGCGGCGGGCGTGGGTTGCAGGCGTCGACACCAGAGTGCACTGGCCAGGAATGCTGCTGGGCGATGCCAAGTGGGGAGCGTTCCGTGCCGCAGAGGCTTTCATCCTGCCATCGCATCAGGAGAACTTTGGGATCGCGGTGGCTGAGGCACTGGCGTGCGGCAAGCCGGTGCTGCTTTCCGACAAAGTGAACACTGCCGCGGATATCGGCATGGATGGTGCAGGATTGATCGAATCGGATACGCCGGAGGGGACGGCTCGCCTCATTGCGTCCTGGCTGGCGATGTCAGAAGAGGAACGTTCCGCGATGGGGCGGCGCGCGACGCATTGTTTCGAGAAAAGGTATGACATGCGTCAGGGTGCGATGGAGTTGACGCACCTGTTTGAGAGAGTCGCTATGCGCCGGAGATCCTGAATTGGACTGGTTCGCTTCAGAGGGGAACCGGTTGGCTCAGGCTCGATCTACTCTGGACACAAACTTGGGCCCGTGGGAAATGCTGGAGCGGGCTAAATCTGCAACATCCAGTGTGATCGACCACATCGAACCGCCTTCGGCGAACTAAGTTCTATGCCCGGACCTCGGCCTCGACTACGGCGCGGGCTTTGGTGAGTCCGCGATTCTCATAGCTGGCCTTGACGAAGTCGCGGAAGAGCGGGTGGGGCTCGAGCGGCTTCGATTTGAACTCAGGGTGAAATTGGCAGGCAACGAAGAACGGGTGCGTGGGTATCTCTACGATTTCGACGTAGGTGGAATCCGGAGTAGTGCCGGTCAGGCGCAGGCCTGCACCGGTGAGGACAGGTTCGTATTCGCGGTTGAACTCGTAACGGTGGCGATGGCGCTCGGATATTTCCGTCGTGCCGTAGGCCTTGGCCGCGAGTGAGCCGGGTTCGAGCTTGCAGGCCCATGCTCCGAGACGCATCGTTCCACCCATCTCTTCCACACCGGTTAACTCGCGCAGCTTGTAGATGATGCGGTGCGGAGTAGCTGGGTCAAACTCCCCCGAGTTGGCGCCGGTAAGGCCACAGACGTTGCGGGCGTATTCGATGCAGGCGGTCTGCATGCCGAGGCATATGCCAAAGTAGGGAACGTTATGCTCGCGGGCGTATCGGATGGCATTGAGCATGCCTTCGATGCCGCGTTTCCCGAAGCCGCCCGGAACAAGAATCCCATCGAAGCCGGCGAGCTGGATTTCGTAATCACGGTTGAGTTTTCCGGCGTGGTCCCCTTCAGAGAGGTCGCGGGTCTCAAGCCCTTCAGCTTCGATCCAGGTGACTTTCAGCTTCAGGTTATGGGCGAGGGCACCGTGGACCAGAGCCTCCTTGAGGGACTTGTAGCTGTCTTCGTATTCAACGTATTTGCCAACGATCGCAATTGAAACCTCGTCCGAGGGGTTGTAAGCGCGGTGGACGAGGTCCTTCCAGCGGGAGAGATCTGGCGACTTGGCATCGATACGGAGGTAGTGGAGGGCAAGTTCGTCAACGCCTTCATTCCCGAAGTTCAGCGGGACCTCATAGATACTATCCACGTCGCGCGCAGCAATGACGGCCTTCTCTTCGACATTGCAGAAAAGCGCGATCTTGCTGCGCATTTCGCGCGGCACAGGCCGGTCGGAGCGGCAGAGCAGGATATCCGGCTGGATCCCTATGGAGAGCATCTCCTTAACGGAGTGCTGTGTCGGCTTGGTTTTGAGCTCCTGGGCTGCGGCGATCCACGGGATCAGAGTGACGTGGACGAAGACGGTGTTATCTCGGCCGAGGTCCTGCCTCATCTGGCGGATGGCTTCGAGGAACGGCAGCGATTCGATATCGCCGACTGTCCCGCCGATCTCGACGATGGCAACATCGCAATCTGCGGCGACCTTGCGCATCGCGTTCTTGATCTCGTTCGTGACGTGTGGGATAACCTGAACAGTCTTGCCAAGATAGTCGCCCCGACGTTCTTTAGTGATGATTTGCTCGTAGATACGGCCAGTAGTCAGATTGTTATCACGGGAGAGACGAGCGTGAGTAAAGCGCTCGTAGTGGCCAAGATCGAGGTCAGTTTCGGCACCGTCGTCGGTAACGAATACCTCGCCATGCTGGAACGGCGACATGGTGCCCGGATCGACATTGAGGTATGGGTCAAACTTCATCAGATTGACCTTGAGGCCGCGGGCCTCCAACAGGCAGCCGATGGAGGCAGCGGCTAGCCCCTTGCCGAGAGAAGACACAACTCCGCCCGTTACAAAGATGTATTTCGCTGACATCTCAGCCTCCGTCTATTTAGTTGTTTTGATTGGCCACGCGTGTGGGGCACGTTCAAGTATCGCAGGAGTGTGGCGAACCGGCAACGGTTCTTTTGAGCGGGTGCGGGTCGAAGCGGGGCAGGTGACTGCTAGGACCCGGGAGGCGTCGTATTCCAGTAGTACCTGGCGAGCCAGCCAGGACCAACGATCCGGCAGCACCGGGCAAAGGGGAACGAGCATGGGGCGATTCTGGAGAGCCAGCATATGGGCGATGATTTTTGGCGGCTTAGCGATTACGCCGATGCATGCCGAAACCGATATAGCGCTGAGTGGCTATGGCGCGTTTACACCGAGCACGACCGCCAGCAATGTTGTACAGCACCCTGCAAGTCAGGGCGGATACCTCATTGAGCTGCGGCACATCAGCAACCCCATCGAAGGTTTCAAGGTGAACTACGGGTTCAATAGAGCAAACCAGGTGTACACCTCCACGCAGACCTGCACTGTCAATTGCACAAGCTTCACGGCGGCTGTACCTGCAGATGCGCATGAGGTAACGGCAGAGTGGGTCGTCTCGCTGAAGGTGCTGATGGTCAGACCGTTCGCGCTGGCTGGCGGAGGTGTGCTGGTGAATGTACCGAAGGGGAGCACGGTCCGGCAGACGATCTGCGGCACGGCATGCACCACCTCAAACGTGATTTCTACTACGCGGAGGGACACGCGGGGCCTGTTTACCTATGGCGCCGGATTTGACTTCAACGTGATTCCACATGTGGGTTTCCGGTTTCAATATCGCGGACGAGTAAGCAAGGCGCCGGACCTCCTGACGGCCTTCTCCTCGACGAATAAGTTTGCGCGAACCTCGGAACCGGTGTTCGGAGTCTTTCTCAGCTTCTAGGAAGAATTGAAGTCGATCGGCTGCCCAGCCTGACCCGGCCGCGCATTGTTCGGGCTGAAATTCATCATTACTAGGAGGAACAGCGGGTTCAAATATTGACGCGAGGCTGCGAGGTAGGCGTATATTGGTGGGCACTCCCCTCCGGGCCCCTTCCAAAATGCTATCGCTGCACCTCGGCACGTCATTTTACCCAGGAGTGTTCCCGCCATGGAAGATCCTCAGACCGTTCCGTCAGCTTCTGCTCCTCCACCTGCCGTCGCGCTGGACAGTGGGCTATCTGACAATGCTGCCGGCGCTCTGGCTTACATCACTATCATTCCGGCGATTCTGTTTCTGGTGCTGGAGCCATACAACAAGCGGCCATTTGTGCGCTTCCATGCATTTCAATGCATTGGATTGGCATTGTGCGCCTTCGCTTGCAACCTGATCATGATCATTCCGATCTTGGGCTGGATCGCCGGTCTGCTGGGTGACCTTGCACTTTTCGTGTGCTGGATAATGTGCATCGTGAAGGCTTCAAAGGGTGAGCGCTGGAAGGTGCCCCTGATCGGCAATTACGTCGAGAACATAGCCAAGTAGACTCACTCATCGTGAACAAGGAACGCGGCTCACCGTAGGAGATTGGGTGAGCCGCGCCACCTTATTTAATGCCCGTGTTCTTCGAGCCACTTCTCCACCTCGAGGGCGGCCATGCAACCGGTACCAGCCGCGGTGATGGCCTGGCGATAGCGGCGGTCCTGAATGTCTCCGCAGGCGAAGACGCCCGGGACCGGCTTGCCGTCGTGCGTGGGGAACACATTTCCCTGCGTGACGATGTAGCCGTCGGGGTCAAGATCAAGTTGCCCATCGAACATCTTTGCATTGGGGATGTGGCCGATGCCAAGAAACATGAACTGGACGGGCAACTCGGACCGTTCGCCGGTAACCACGTTGCGGAGCTTGAGACCCTTAACGTCCTTCTCCTCAACGCCGAGGACCTCCTCGACCACGGTACTGGAGAGGAATTTGATATTCGCGTGAGCAATGGCGCGCTCCAGCATGATGCGGCTGGCGCGAAAGTTTTCGCTGCGATTGATGAGAGTAACCTTTTTGGCAAAGCGCGTCAGAAAGAGTGCCTCTTCCATGGCCGAGTCGCCGCCGCCGATCACCGCGATCTCCTTTCCGGAGGAGAAGAAGCCATCGCAGGTGGCGCAGGAACTGACACCGTGGCCGATCAAGGCCTGCTCGCTCGGGAGATTCAGCCAGCGCGCGCTGGCGCCCGAGGCGATGATCAATGTCCGCGTGTGGATAGGGTCCCTGCCGGCACCCAAGTTGAGCACGTACGGGTGCTTGGAGAGATCGACCGAGACGAGGTGAGCCATTACAAGCTCGGCTCCGAAGCGCGTCGCCTGCTGCTTCATGTTCTCGATCAGTTCGGGTCCTTGTATGCCATTAGGCCAGCCTGGAAAGTTTTCGACCAGCGTCGTAATGGAGAGTTGGCCGCCGGGCTCGTGGCCTTCCAGGACGAGCGGTTTGAGGTTGGCGCGGGCGGCGTAAATGGCTGCGGTCAGGCCTGAGCAGCCGGAGCCCAGGATGACTGTGTCGCGGGTCTGAATTTCTGGCATTGGAGTTGTCTTGGATTGTAAATGGCTACGGTTGAGGGCGTCGGCGAGTCAATGCACTAGTAGGGACAATGACGACAACCGGAGCCGCAGCAGTAGCCCCGCTTGAGGTGGTACTGCTCGGTAAACACCAGATTGGGGCCGTCCATGTAGTAGTCTCCAGGTTCGAGCGGCAACGCCTCGGCCTTTGGCGAATAGTCTTCGCGTGCGGATTCGAGTTTGAAATCGCTACCCATGGGTCAGAATAAAGTTGCTGCCGTACCTCCCGTGGGGGGCGGCACCCGTGGCACCGGTGTTTTAGATGTGCGACCCGGAGATTCGGATTCCGCGGCGGCGGAGTCATTGGAAAGATGCCCATTGATGTATCGCACTCGGCGGCCCGGAACGGCGGCAAGGCGCTCGCCGGAGGTGAGGATGCCGGCAAGGTTGAGAGGGTCGGCTGCGGAGACCTCGATCGGCTCGGGGCAATCGCGCGTGCGCGAGCCGCGAAGAGAGTCGACTGCCTCAGGCAGCGCAAACTGTTCGCCCGAGAAGCCGGAGACGAAACGTCCGCCCCGAAGTTCCCCACGAGCTTCGAGCCTCCGGAGAATGCCCAGCAAATCGCGCCAGCGCGGGGCATTGGACTCGCGCGAGAGGTGCTCCCGGAAGAGCACCCCGTATCGGAGCAGCAGCATCCGCGCGAAAGACTCGAGGGCGGCATCGGTCTCTCTCGCGCGCTGGATCGCAGACACGGCGGAATCCGATGTCTCAGATGCCAAACCTGCGACTACCCTGGAGCTTGAATCGAGCAGGAGTGACCATCGGCCGGTGGTGGAGCGTGATGGCCGGCGAGCCTCGGTGTGCGCTGTGGTTCTACGACGGGGGTCCATCAGCGCACGCAGCTGGTCAAATCCATCTGATGCGGCGAGTCCAGCGGTAGCGAGTTCCCACAAAGCGTGAGCCGTCTGTTGGCGAGCGAGGCCGGACATTCGCTGAAGGTCAGCGGAGAAGCAGGCTCCGTGGTTTTCAAGTAGCGCGAGAACAATGACCGCTTCGCGCGAGAGCGCGTCCGCAATCGTGTGCCGGTTCACGCACTGCTGCGCTATGGCGTGCGGGAGCCAATGGGCAGTCTCCCTCACATAGAACGTAATCGGTGCCGCATTCGTGGGAATGACACGGCGGGGCCGCACGGCGCCATCGGTCGCGGACCAGGCCGGGTGGGCCGAAATGCGTCCCCATCCGATGGCTCCGGAGAGACAGAGCTGGTCGAGCCAAATCGGGGAGTAGTTAGCAACCCGGGCCGGTAAAATTGTGCGTTCCCATTCCACCGCGGGCGCTTCGAAGCCCTCAAGCTGATGAAGAACCTCGAGCAGGCCCTCTTCGCCACTCAGTTGCGATTGGGGTGCGACGTGCTGCCAGTGTGGCAGCCAGCGAAGGTAGATCTCGGGACTAACTGCTTCGACCTGCCTGCGGGCGTTTGAGAGCGTGAGTCGGTGGATACGTTGCAGCAGTCGGCGCTCACACCATTCGGTATCGTGGGATTCTTCAGTCGCAGGGTGCTCGAAAACGCCGCGCATCAGCAGACCTTGCATCTCCATGGCGAGAAACGCCTGATAAACGGGTGAGGGCGCCAAGCCGAACATCTCGGCAAGTACGCGTGCGGTCATCGGACCAGTGATCTGCGCCCAGCCCTGAACCAGCTTCATGACTGCCTCGGAGCTGGGCGCTTGGGAACTGTTGAGCATCGCAGCCAGCTCAATTCGTTCCGTAGCGACCCAGCACGTCAGGGCACCTCGGTCGAGGAGCTGCACGCGACCAGTGTGCTGCAGGCGCGTGAAGAACTCGTACCAATGGCGGGCGGCTGTGCCCGCAAGTTCGATGAATGTTACAGGCAGCAGAATCAGGCTGTGGAGCAAATCGTGCAGTTCGTGCTCATCTCGAATGTCGGGAAAGATCTCGCGGCGGACCTGCTGAATCGCGGTCGGATCGAGGCGCCCTGCGCCCTCCAGAACAGAATCGGGAAGGGCTCCGCGAAGATTTACGGCGCGGGCACGGCGCTCTTCCAGCCCGGCTTCGTCTAGAAATGCATACGGATTGGCGTTTAGCAGTTCGTGTGCAAACTGCGAAGGAACGGGGGTGTCGACTGCAACGCACCGGATGGAACCGGAGGCGATGCCGCGCAGAACGGCTTGGAGTCCGGCGAGGTCCATCGCTTCCTGAAGAACGTCCTGCATCACCTCGTCGACGAGCGGGTGCGCAGGAATCTGGATGTCGCCCTCTATATTTTCGAAGCACGCGGCCGCCTGGGGGAAAACGCTCGCAAGAAGATCTTCTGAGCGCGTGCGCTGAACCTGTGGCGCGACACGCTTACCCTTCGACATGCGCAGTAGTTGAAGGGAGCGGCTAGCAGCCCAGCGCCAACGGGTCTTGAAAACCGGTGCCGCGATCGCGGCCTGCTCCAGGAGATCTTTGACGGTGTGTTCCGCCAGGAATTGAAAGACGTCGGAGAGCGGAAAACTATGCTGTTCGGCCAGGGCGATATTGATCCCGTTGTCGGTTGCGGCGGCCTGCAGCTCGAAGTTGAAACCGCGGCAGAACCGTTTGCGCAGAGCGAGCCCCCAGGCTTTATTGATGCGCCCACCAAACGGAGCGTGCAGAATGAGTTGCATGCCGCCGCCTTCGTCGAAGAAACGCTCTGCAATGATGGTCTTCTTCGAGGGCACCACGCCAAGGACCGCGCGACCGGTGACGATGTAAACGATGAGTTGATGCGCCGCGTCCTGACAGACACAACATTCCTCCATGAGCCAGGCGGCGCAGTCCGAGAGCTCCGGTCGGGGCGAGTTCGGGGTGCAATCCTGGGTACGGGAAGAGATATCTTCCCGCAGTTCAGAGACGCCATCGGAAAGAATGCATGTGCGCTGCGGAGCTTCACCAAACCAGAAGGGAACGGACGGAGGTGCGCCGTGGGCGTCCTCGACCATTACCCGCCCTGCTGCCTCAACACGCTGGACGCGCCAGCTGGTATTGCCGAGCAGTATGACGTCGCCTGGCCCCGAATCCACCGCGAAGTGCTCGTCCAGCGTGGCGATCTGCACGTTTTCTGGCTGGAGGATGACGCTGTAGAGCGCAGTGTCGGGGATAGCGCCGCCGTTGGCAATAGCGATCGGGCGGGCGCCGCGCCGCGGATGAAGTTCTCCGTGAACGCCGTCACGAAGGATGTATGCCCCATACCGTCCGCGCGAGGATTCAATCCCGTGCGCAAGCAGTTCGATGATCTCATCGAAGCGCTCGCGTGTGAGCGCCCGGTAGGGATAAGCGCGGCGGACAACTTTAAAAAGAGCGTCTTCGTTCCAGGGCTCAGCCGAAACCATCGCGGTAATCTGCTGCATCAGTACGTCGATCGGTTGCGGCGGAATCTCAAGGACGTCCAGTTCCCCGGAGATCATCTTTCGGACGAGGGCCGCCTGTTCGAGCAGATCATCGCGAGTAGTGGCGAAAAGACGACCTTTCGGGATCGCTCCGCGCCAGTGGCCGGCCCGACCGACGCGCTGCATTACCACAGCGACAGCGCGCGTGGAGGAGATCTGGCAGACGAGATCGACTTCGCCGATGTCGATGCCGAGCTCAAGCGATGCAGTCGCGATGAGAATGCGGATTTTACCCGCCTTGAGCCGCTGCTCGGCGTCGAGGCGAAGCTCGCGCGAGAGCGAACCATGGTGTGCGGCGACTTCCTCGGGTCCCAGGCGAGCGGCGAGTTCGAACGCCAGTTTTTCTACCAGACGCCGCGTATTAACAAAAACGAGGGTGGAGCGGTGCTCATGGGCAAGCTGGGCTAGCCGATCGTAGACGCTTTCCCACATCTGGTGCGAAGTGACGGAGGTGAGCTCGAACGCGGTGCCGTCGGGCCGGTGCGGAATTTCGATGGCGAGGTCAAGTACGCGGCGCTGGCCCACCTGCACGATGGTCGTGGGCTTCCCGGCTGAGCGCGCGCCAGAAAGGAACTCGCCCACGAGCTCGATCGGATTCTGGGTGGCGGAAAGGCCGATCCGCTGAGGCGGCGCGCTACGGCCGACGAGGAACGCGCCGGGTGCGAGGCGATTTTCGCCGCAGACCAGAGCATCGAGCCGCTCCAGGGTGAGAGCGAGGTGTGCGCCACGTTTGTCGTCGGCGATGGCATGGATTTCGTCAACGATAACAGTGCGTACCTGGCGCAGGTGTTCTCGGGATCTTGATGCAGTAAGCAGCAGGTAGAGCGACTCGGGCGTGGTCACGAGGATGTGTGGCGGCTTACGCAGCATACGCGCACGTTCCGCGGGCAAGGTGTCACCAGTTCGTACCGCGGTTCGTATCTCTGGGCAGAGATGACCTCGCGCCATAGCGAGCTGTTGAATCTCCCGCAGCGGCTGCTCAAGATTCTTCTGAACGTCATTGGACAGCGCTTTCAGTGGGGAGACGTAGACCACCTGGGTTGCCGGGGCAAGCGCGCCGTCCAGAGCGAGCCGGAGAAGATGATCGATGGCGACCAGGAAAGCGGCAAGTGTCTTGCCGGAACCGGTCGGCGCAGAGATCAGAGTGGTATCCCCGCGCAGAATCGAGGGCCAGCCCTCCATCTGCGGTTCAGTGGGAGAGCCGAACCGGGTCAGGAACCACTCAGCGACGAGTGGGTGGGCCCACGCGATATCTGCGTTGATTTCCGAATGGGCGGCTGGAGCGGCTAGCATTGAGCTATTCTAGCTTAGCTTTATTCGACATTTCTTCGCCCGGTGCGATGTGCGGTAGGGTAAAAGGCGGGAGAGCGCTTCCGGTGTGTGTTATCCCCGTGGCGCGGCCAGATCTTTGCCGCTTCCGATATCGGCCGCTGCCGCTACCCGGTTATCCGCATCGAGAAATGCCTCAATGGAGGACTCGAGTTTGCCTTGCGCTGCGAGAATGAAGTCGATGGCATCACGGCCAGCGCCGTGGCCTCCGGAGTTCGGTGTGATATAATGCGCCGCTGCCTTAGCCTGGGGCCGGGCATCCGCCGTAGCAATGGAGAGTCCGCAGAGCCGCATGACCGGCAGATCGACAACGTCATCGCCAACATACGCAAGCTCGTCGAGCGAGATGTTGGCACGTTGAAGAATATCCTTCACTGCTTCCATTTTGTATGACTGGCCCTGGTAGATAAATTCGAGCTTAAGGTCACGCGCTCGGATGGCGACAGTTGCAGACTCCCGCTTCGTAATGATGCCGACCCGCAAGCCGCCGAGCCGCGCAAGCGTGATGCCTAGTCCGTCATGTGCAGAGAAGCCCTTGAACTCAAGGCCGAATTCTTTGCCCGGCGAACTGGATTGGGGAAGGAAATAGAGTTGACCGTCGGTGAGAACGCCGTCAACGTCAAAGATCAAAACCTTTATGCGGCGCGCGCGGTCTTCCGCCGAAAATGTCATGCCTTGATGATACGTGCTGCGGAAGCCCTGATGCGGGCCCGTTTATCGCGGACCCGCATGAATTCGGTTTAGCGCCAATGTCCTTCGACCCAGAACCAACCGCCACGCCTGTGGTTCCAGTGACCCGGTACCCAACGTGCACGCGGCCGGGGCGGCTCAGCGTAGCGTCCCGGGACCCACACATAGGCATGTCCATCCCACCGGTGAAAGCCGGGTACCCAAACCCACCCTGGATGGCCAATTGGACGTGCGGGGACAACCTCAACAGGGCGCGGTGGCGGCGGGCCTATGCGAACAACGATTTGTGCCTGCGCTGCAGAGCACGTCAGAAAGGTTGCAAATACTGCGTTCAGCAGGAGTTTCTTCATCTCTATCATCTCCTTCGTTCTACTTCCGCCAGTAATTGACTCAGATTGGCTGGCGAAGTTGCGGAGACAGTCGCCGATTAATGCAGGCCGAGTAACGGATTTGTCAGCATCGGTGTCGGGATGGCTTCCACCGTTGCCCGCCGATAGGCAGAGGAGTATGGGTAAAGCTCCGGTGTGGAGACCAGCTTTGCGCGAACAGGAATCTGGTGGAGATATGTTCGGACTAACTCCCTTTCCAGCACATTGGGATCCTAAGCTTAGAATTCCACGTGGACAAGTTGT
>JADMIO010803624.1_pt1 | contig 84238 bp, 72 predicted proteins | sample 8958161 | NCBI WGS metagenome assembly JADMIO01 (sample SAMN16585339, study PRJNA669376) | soil metagenome | isolation source: Crop rotation soil | place: USA: Cullars Rotation, Alabama | collected 2011 | reverse complement strand
CTTTCCCGGTGACATCCACCGCCTCGACCTCGAGGCCGAGCCGTTCGGCCGCCCACGAGACCCAGCGTCCAAGCTCGATCGGATCGGACGGGTCCACCCCCGACGGCAGCACGATCGCATCGACCGCCGCCGTCCCGATTCCGGCGCGCCGCGCGAGATGCGCGAGCCCGTCACCAAGGGCCGTGACCGGCCAGCTGTACATCTCCAGATTCATGACACCAGCAACCGTTCCATCCACTGCCGCGACACCTCTGCGACCCGTCCGCCGTCGACGCGCACGCGCCGCCATTGCTCGCCGTTCCACATCCGCGACCGCACGCGCTGCTCGGCGTCGAGCAGCGCGCGGTAGCGCGACCGCCGGTCGGCCAGCCGCAGCGGCGAATCGTCTTCGACGATGCGTCCGTCTTCGACGACGATGACGCGGTCGAACGCGAGCGTGTCGGCGACGTCATGCGTCACGCACAGCATCGTCGCCGACGTCCAGTGCCGCCGCGCGTCGGCGAGCAGCGTCGATCGCCGGCCGCGATCCAGCCCGCGGAACGGCTCGTCGAGCAGTGCCAGCCGCACGTTCGATTGAGTGAGCGCGCGCGCCAGGCGAACGCGCTGGCCCTCGCCACCCGACAGCAGCGCGCCGCCTTCGCCAAGCGCCGTCTGCAGCCCCTGCGGCAGCTTCTGCAGCACCGATCGAAGCGATGCGCCGTCGACGGCAGCGGCCGCACGGGGCGCTCCGTCATCTGGCGAGCTGAACGTCAGGTTGTCGAGCAACGAGCGGTTCCAGAGCTGCACCGCGGGATCGACCCACGCGGTCTGCCGGCGCAGATCGTCGAGCGCGATGTCACTCAGCTCGGCGCCATCGACGAGCACGCGCCCGGCGGCGAGGCGATGCCATCCGAGCAGCAGCCCGACGAGCGTCGACTTGCCCGCGCCCGAGGGACCGACAATCGCCACGTGCTCGCCGGGCCGGACCTCGAGATCGACGTCACGCAGGATCGTGTGGCCGCCGGCGACGACCATGCCGCCTTCGATGACGATGTGCGCGCCGCCGGAGACCGAGGCGCGAGCGGCGCCGGCGCTGCGCGACGCGGCCGGAGCTTCAGGCGCGGCGAGCGGCTCCATCACGCGGAGCAGGACGTTGCGCTGCACCGGATACCGCAGCACGAGCCCCGCCAGCGTGTGCCCGACCGTGGGCAGTTTCAGCGCCCAGTAGACCAGCAGGAGATCCGCTCCGGTGACACCGCTGCTACGAACGAAGTGGCTCACGAGCAGGACGGCCGCCAGGCTGACGCAAGCCGTCGCCTGCACGCCGTCGGTGATCGTGGAGATGCGAACCAACCGGATCGTCGAGCGCACCCAGTCGACGAGCAGGCTCTCGTGCTGACGACGAACGGCCATTTCCGCGCGATGCGCGCGGATTGGCACGAGTCCGAGGAGCGCGTCGAGGTAGAAGCGGCTGAGCGCGGCCGCCTGGTTGCGGACGCGCAGGTCGCGCTCGGCGACGATCGGCTGTAACGCGATCGGCGTGCCGATGGCGACGGCGGCGATCGAGAGCGCCAGCGGGGCGCTCGCCGGATCGAGGATGGCGATGCCGATCACCGTGAAGACCAGCTCGAACGACGCCTGCAGGGCGTGCACGCCCATCGCCGGCAGCAGGCGCGTGAGCCGGATGCTATGGCTCCGGTCTGCCATATCGGATACGGGACGACTCTGAAAATAGCGATCGCCGAGGTGCGGCAATTTGCGCAGCAGCGCCATTCGCAGACGCGCCTCCACGCGGCGGCCGAACCGCAGCGACTCGCCGACGATCGGCAGTTGAACGGCAATCGACACCGCCGTAAACGCCAGCAGCGCCAATGCGGCGACCAGCCGCTGGCTGCCGAGCGCCAGCATGCCGCCGAGGTCGAAGATGCCGCGGAAGAGCAGCGCTTCGATTAGCAGCGCCGCCACCGCGATCGCCAGCGCGCCGGCCATCGCCAGCGGCGCCAGCAATCCGTCGGCGCGCAGCAGTTCCCAGAACGCGCGGAGCGGATGCACCGGCTTCTCCGTGAGCGCGGCGGCAAGTTCCGGCGCGAGAGCACCGGCCGCTGCTGCGACCTCGCCCGCATCACGACGTCCGGCGACCCGCATCAGCACCGCACCGGCGATTACCAGCCGCTGATGCGACGCGTCGGTGTTGTGCACGTCGGGCAGCACCGACCAGTACGGCGGCGGAATCGTCGCGAAGATGCTGTCGGGATGGGTACGTGTCTGCTGCAGCACGGCCGCGAGCAGCCGAACGGCCTCAGGTCCTCGCTTCACCCCGTGGGCCGTGACGACCTGCGTCACGAGGCGCGCCGCGGCATCGAGCGCGCCGCACCCGAACCACTCCTCGTCCGCGAGCGCGGCGTCGATGAAGGTCGTCGCCGTTGGCGCGTCGGCGCCGAGACCTGCGAGCCGCGCGCGCAGCGGCACCAGGCAGTCGTCGGTCGCCGCCCAGGCGCGCCATTCGGCGGCGGGGACGCTGGTTTCGTGGCGCAGCATCTCGCCGGCAAACCGGTCGCACGTGACCCATCGCCGGCCAACCGCCGGATCCATGACCTGCAGCCACGACCCGACGCGCCCCCAGATGACGACGAAATGCGTCGGACCGTCGGCATGGCGCACCGCCACGAGGGCCGGCAGGTTCGCTGGATCGCTGAACACGTGATCGGCCGGCACGATCATCTGTTCGGCGCACACGCCGAGCTGATTCGCCACCACTTCGATGGCGTCGATCGACGTGCCGTCGACGCTCGTCTGGCAGGCTTCACGCAACCGGCCGTAGCTCACCGGAATGCCGAACCCTTCGAGCAGGCACTTCAGCGCCGCGGGGCCGCAGTCCATCACCGACGTCTGCACGACCTCTGGCGCCAGCCATCGACGCGAACGCGGGCGGCGCGTCATGGCCGCGCCTCCGACGTGAGCAGCAGTCCCGCGGCCCGCAGCACGAGCACCGCCGGTGACGCCTGCTCGACGCCGACCTCGACCGATCCGGTCAGGCCGTGCTGCATCGGCACGGCGTTCGACGCGTCGCGCGCCACCGTCAGCTCGACGCGCACCGCATCGTCGCGAATCTCCGACGCGACGCGCGTCACCTCCGCGGGCACGGTGCCGTACTGCGCCCAGGGGAACCCATCGAGCCGTACACGGGCGCGTTGACCGGCGTGGATGCGACCGAATGCGAGTCGCGGGTCGAAATCGGCGACGACGATCAGGTCGCCGTCGGGGACGATGGTCGCGAGCTTCTGACCTTCGGCGACGTAGCTGCCGGCGTGGACCGGCACGACGTCACCGACGCGACCGGAAATCGGCGCGCGAATCACGTGCTTGTCGATCTCGGCCTGCAGCACGGCGATGCTGGCGCGCGCCGTCGTCAGCTCGCCATCGAGTGTCGCGATCGAGTGGCGCAGGTCCTCGATCGCGGCGTCGTGCTGGCCGGCGCGGGTCCGCGCGTCGAACTGGATGCGCGACAGGTCGGATGCCAGCGAATTGCGCGCGGCCGCGAGCTTTCGCGCGTCGGTGACGGCGCGCGTCACGTCGAGCGTCGACATCAGACCTTCGGCGCCGAGCGCACGGGCGCGGCGCTCGTAATCGTTGGCGCCGTCCGCCGCGGCATCGGCCTCCTGACGCCGATGTACCGCCACATCGGCAGCGGCTTCCGCCGACTGCAGGTCGGCGGCCTTTTCCCGGTCGCGCGCCGCGATCTCGCGCTCGAGCGCGGCAATCTCCCGGGGAATCGCGGCGAGCCGTGTCTGCGCTTCGCGCAACCGCAGCCGCTCGCTGCTGTCGTCGAGCGACACCAGCACATCGCCCTGGTGCACCATCGCGCCGATCGTCAGCGCGCTGGCGACTACCTTGCGGCCGACCGGCGCCGCCACCGGGTGCGCCGCCCGACGGGCCTCGAGCCGCGCACGTGACGACACCTGATAGACGGTGACCGAGCCGAGCGCGAACCACCCGATCCACAACCCGAGCAACGCCAGGGCACAGCCCCAGGCGATCCACGCGTAGCGTGACCTATCGCCGGCCAGCGAGCGGGTGGTCTGCGAAAACTGTGCGGCCATGGTCGCTATGTCCCTTCAGCTTTGAGCCTTGGGCCTTGAGCCTTGAGCCTTGGGCCTTGAGCCTTGAGCCTTGAGCCTTGGGCCTTGAGCCTTGAGCCTTGAGCCTTGAGCCTTGAGCACTATCGGCTCCGCCGACGCCAGCGTGGTGGCGTCGAACGCCGTCGCCCCGCGTTGAAAATGGAGAACGGCCCAATGCTGCGTGCCGACGAACGCGTCGGGCGGCGCATCCGCGCAGCGCGCGACGATGTCGGGCCAGAACCTCTCCGGAACGAGGCCGGCAGCGAGCAGGTGTTCATCGGTAAGGAATGCCTGCGCGAACCCGAGGTCGAACGGACGCTGCTGCACGAACAACGTGGTGTTCACCGGCACGATGCCGGCCGCGCCGTCGAGCGCTTCGAACAGCAGCGTCAGTCGCCGCAGCATCGGCTGCACTTCGTCGCGGAACGGCTGCGGTGTCTTCGGGCCGAGCACGGACTGCGTGCCGAACAACGAGGCCAGCGGGTGATCGCTGTCCACCTCCATCGCGGCGTGCACGACGAAAAAGCTGCCGCCGGCGCGCAGCGCGCGGCAGACGCCGCGGCACAGCTGCACGTCGTCGAGCCAGTGCAGCGCCTGGGCGATGGTGATCACATCGAACGTGTCGTCGCGGAACACGAGCCGGTTGCCCGAGTCGTGGATCGTGGTGAGCGGGCGCCCGGCTGCGCGCGCCCGTCTCGCCGCAGCTGCCAGAAACCCTCGCGACAGATCCATCAGCGACACGTCGCGCGACGCTTCGGCCAACGCCAGCGCCAGGTCGCCGGGCCCGCCGGCGATGTCGAGAACCTTCGACGACGAGCGGACCGGCGCCGCGCCGATGACGAACTCCGACAGCTCGCGCGGAAACGGGCGATGGGTGAGATAGGCGTCGACGATCCGCGCGTCGTAGCGCGAGGTGTCGTCGCCGGTGCCGACGAGCACTCCCGCCTCACGCATCTCGCGGATGGCGCGCGACAACCGCGCGCGGCGCGGCTCGCTGGCGGCATCACCCGTCAGACGGAAGTAGGCGTCCACCGCTTGCTGTGCGGTGGCGCCACGCCGGCCGGCGAAGATCGCGTGCAGGAGGCGATCGCGCTCGGTGAGCCAGTACTGGATGTACGGCTCGGTCTCCTTCGCGACGTAGGCGCGGCCGTCGAGCGCGAAAGCGACGTTGAAGTTCGGCGAGACGCGGAGGCGATCGGTCCTCATGGGCTCAACTGGAGAAGCAGGATGGATTGGAGACACCCGCATCCATCCCGCCCTGGATGAAAAGAAAAGAACGGCTTAGTACCCGACGCAGCGGCTGAGGAGCACCGGCGGCGTGTAGACGACTTCCACCTGGTTCTCCTTCGAGTTGTGGCCCGAACCCGACGCGCCGCCGCCGTTCACGCCACCGCTGTTGGCGCTCTGTCCCGCACGGATGTTGGTCTTGATCTTCATGGTCATGCTCCTGATGCGCGTCCGCAGACGCGCTGTGATCGGCCGGCCCCATGCCGGCCGACTGTCGTGGGTCATCCCGCTACCGCGCGGTCGATGACCTCGATGCGTTCGCTGTCGATCGCGACGGCGATCCCCAGCGCGGTTTCCAGTTCGTCGAACAGGTACGGCAACCGCCGCCCGTCGACGTCGTCCTGCAGCAGGTTGTGGACGTTGATGTCGGCGGCGGTGAAGGGACGGGCCGGTCCCGGCCGGTGCAGCAGCCGGTTGATCTCGGCCTGAGTGCCGCACGCCGCACGTACGATCCCTTGCACCTGGACGAAGAAGTCGAGCAGGCAGCGCCGCATCGCCTCGACGTGCGGCTGCGCTGCGGGCGACGTGCCGACCGCGCGCGCGAGCGCATCGTGCAGCCGCCGTGCCGCCGTCGTGTGGTCCCCCACGGCCACGCCGATCTGCTCGTCGAGCCCGGGCGAGACGCGCGGCACGCGCAGACCGCGCCCGCACTGCTCGTACATGTCCGAGTAGACCTGCTCGCGGCGCGCGCGCCACTCTTCGCGGGCCAGGTAGGTGCCCGCTCGCAGCCGATCGACATGCGCGCGCAAACGCTCGCGCCACGGCGCCAGGGTATCGATGCCGCACGCCACCGCCACTTCGGCAATCTCCGACAGCCGCTCGTAGGTCCGGGTCATGCGCGGCCACGTCGAGAACACGGTCGCGAACGCCTGGAGACCGTAGAGCCCGTAGTCGAACGCCTCCTCGACGTCGGCGAGCGCCGCCGCCACGTCCGGGTGGAACGGAAACGCCTCGCTTCCGTTCGGCTCTCGTCCGTCGAGCAGCGCCTCGAGCATGCTCTCGACCATGTGCCGCGGTCCGCCGCACACGCCGGTCGGCGAGAAGAACGAAAAGCTCCGCTCGGCGTAGTCGATGATGTCGGACGCCGTCACGCGCGCGTCCGGCGGCCTCGTCGGATCGCCGATCGGGATGAACAGCATCTGGTGCATCACGGTTCGGACGCCGTCGATCACGCGGAACAGCGACGACAACGCCGGGTGCAGCGCGCCGATCGCGACGGGACGATCGCCCCGCGCCACCTGGTACGTCGGCACCGCCAGCACCAGCGCGGTCAAACGCTCGACGCCACCGACCGTCCAGCCGTCCTGCGCATCGGGGAAGCGCCGGAGAAACGCCGCCCGGATCCGGACGAGCGCCGCCATCATCTGCTTCCAGTGCAGGCGCATCACCTTCAGGGCGCTGACATTCATCGGCCGGTCGGCCATGTGCCGCGTCCCCGCGTAGCTGCACTTCAGCCACGTCGTCGTCGCGTCGAGCCGCAGCGCCCGCGGGAACACGTTGGCTTCACCGACCTGGCGTCCATCGGCATCGACGGCGATGTGGGCGACGCGGAAGACGGGAACGATCAGCTCGAGGTAACCGGGTTCGACGGCGCGGCCCGTCAACTCCTGTGTGATCGCTGCGCACTCAGCCCAGGTCCGAGGTCTGCTACACGAGGCGGGCTCCAGCGGCGACGCGGACACCATGCCCCCGTCGTTGAGCGCCATGCGCGCTGCGCCGTCGCGTTCGAGAATCCCCTCGTCCAGCAGCGTCTCGAGCAGCAGCTGCACCGACGTCCAGTCGTAACCGTCGCCCCAGGCCACCGCGTCGCCAGCCCGGAACGCCGACTGCCGCGCCAGCGTCTCGCCGAAGGCAAACAGCGACGGCTCGTCGAAGGAGATCTCCTTCACGCCGTAGAACAGCCGCAGTTCCGGCTCGCCCGCGCCCGTGACGGTCCGCTGCACCACCATCCGCTTCGGCATCGGCAGGACGAGGCGATCAGCCGGGGCGAGGCCGCGGCTGGCGATGGCCGCCGCACCGTGGAACGGACAGCCGTGACCGTGCTGCTGATCAATCACGAGAGCCATCATCGGATGGCCGCCCGGGGTCAGGTGTCAGGGGATTGTCAACAAGATGCAAAAACTCGAAGGGGTCATCGCCCCCCGGAAATATCGAGGAACGAGCCGGTGGAATACGACGCCTCGGACGACAACAACCAGAGAATGCCGCGCGCGACTTCTGCCGGCTGACCGCCGCGTTTCATCGGCACCGACTGCTTGACGCGGTCGACGCGATCGGGCTCGCCACCGAGCGCATGCAGCTCGGTGTAGATGTGGCCGACGCGCACGGCATTGACGCGAATCCCTTCGCCCGCCACCTCGTGGGCGAGGCCGACGGTAAAGCTCTCGAGCGCGCCCTTCGACGCCGCGTAGTCGACATACTCATGCGGCGAGCCGTACTGCGCCGCGCGCGACGACACGTTGACGATGGCGCCGCCGTGCCCGCCACGACTCGTCGCCATCCGTCGCACCGCTTCCCGCGCGCAGAGAAACGGGCCGACGACGTTGACGTCGAGGGTGCGGCGGATCCGCGCCGCGGTCATGTCGACCACCGGCATCTGTCGATCGAGGATGCCGGCGTTGTTCACCAGCGCGTCGACGCGGCCGAACCGGCCGTCGATCCGCTCGAACAGCCGCACCACGTCGGCTTCGTCGGCGACGTCGGCGGCAACGGCGAGCGCCTCGCCGCCGGCCGATGCGATCGCGCCGGCGACCGCGTCGGCCGCGGCGCGATTCTCGCGATACGTGAACGCCACGCGATAGCCGCGCTCGGCCGCCAGAACGGCAGTCGCCGCGCCGATCCCGCGGCTGCCACCGGTGATCACCACGACTGGCTGGTCACTGGTCATTCGGCCGATCGTCGCACGAACCGCGCTTGACGGATCGCGCCACGTCCGGCAACACTCGCGTCGTGCCGCGACCGCGCCAACGCCGCAGCGCCGCACCGTTCGACGCCGTGCGCGCGGTGGGCCTCACTTTTCCCGACGTCGAGGCGTCAATCCGCTACGACGGCGCGCCGGTCCTGAAGCTGCGCGGCTGCTTCATGGCCGGCCTGGCGACGCACCCGTCCGCCGAGCCGGGAACACTGGTGGTCAGGATGCCGATCGACGAGCGCCAGTGGCTGCTCGACGACGCGCCGGAGACCTACTACGTCACCGACTACTACCGCGAACTGCCGGTCGTGCTCGCACGGCTCGCACGCCTCGATCGCGACGCGCTTCACGGCCTGATTGCGACATCGTGGCGGCTGACGGCGGCGAAGGCCGGACGGCGGCGTTACCGGGCCTGAGCGGCGCCGGCGCGCTGCAGATCGGCCGGCGTCCGCCCCATGTCGTCCTTGATGTCGGCACGCGCGCCATGGTCGAGCAGATACTGCACGACCTTGGCCCGCCCCATCTCTGTCGCAAAGTGCAGCGTCGTCTGGCCCTGGCGATCGGTCAACGTGTTGGTGCGCGCAATCCGCGCCGTCAGGCTCGTCACGTCGGTGATGCGCGCGTTCACGTCCGCGCCCGCCGCCCGCAGAATCTCCATCGTCGCGAGCGAGAGGTCGACGACATCGGCGGGAACCCCGGGGCCGAGCACGCCGGGCGTCGTCCGCGTGCCGACGCCGGCCGCGGCCATGAACGGCGTGACGCCGGAGGCGTTCGGCAGATCGACGAGCGCACCGTGGGCGAGGAGCGCGCGGACGACGTCGTTGTCGAATGTCTGCGCCGCGCGCAGCAGCGGCGTGGCGCCGGTGGTCAGCAGGTCGTCGCGGAAGCGGTTGTCACGTCCGCCGCGGCTCGGCTCCTTGAACGCGAGCTGCGGGTTCGGGTTGACGCCGCGATCGAGCAGCGCCGTGATGAAGGCGAGCGACGCGGGAGGGCGCGGCCCCGGCCGGCTGTCGGCACCGCCGCGCATCGTCACCGCGACGTACAGCGCGGTGCGTCCCCACCAGTCCCACACGTCCGGGTTGGCGCCGTGGTCGAGCAGGTACTGCGCGACGGCGGGATAGCCATTGTCGAGCGCCATCATCATCGGCGTCATGCCGTCGGGGTTGGGCCGGTTCACGTCGACGCCGGCTTTGACCATCGCCTCGACACAGCCGAGACACCCGGCGCGCGCGGCATAGAGCAGCGGGGTGAGGCCGCCGGTCGGGCGGTATTGCACGCGCGGCTCGTTGGTGATCTGAGACTCCCAGTCGGTCGAGCGCGCGCGCACGGCGAGGTCCGCGCCGCTCGACACCAGGAACGCCGCCATCTCCGGATGGTTCTCGGCCGCCGCCCACATCACCGCTGATTGATCGCGGTAGCGCTCGCGACGGTTGACGTCGGCGCCCGCCTTGACGAGCAGCTCGGCGACCCGCACGTCGCCGGTGCGCGCGGCCAGCATCAGCGGCGTCTGGCCATCGGCGTTGGCGACGTTCGCATCGGCGCCGGCTTCGAGCAGCATCGCGACGAGCTCCGCGCTCGCGGTGCGCGCCGCTTCGATCAGCGGACTGGCTCCGTAGCGGTTCGCGGTCGCCGGCCGCGCCCCCTTCTTCAGCAGCGCCAGCGTCAGCTCGCGATCGACGCGATACACTGCCCAGAGCAGCGGCGTCGACCCGTCCGCCTGTGCCTGGTTCACGTCCGCACCCGAGGCGATCATCGCCAGCGCGGCGCGGCGGTCGCCGGCCTGAATGCGATCGGCAAGCGTCGACTCCGCCGCGGCGCTGCCGGTCAGCACCGTCGAGACGATCAGCGATGCGAGAAGCGCTCTACACCACATTCGGCGCCAGCTTGTTGTGGTGCGCCCACAACCCTTTCTCGACGTCGTAGAGAAACTTCCGCGGATCCGTCCAGCTCCGCGGCAGCCCGTTCATCACGCCGGCCTCGAACATGTCGGCGGCGCTCTCGCCCTCGCGTACGCGATCCACGGTGCGGTCGTAGATCGTCTTCATCACGTCGCGCTCCGCCTGGAGCTGCGCCTTGTTCATCACCGGGCCGAAACCGGGAACGATGCGGGTGCGGTCGTCGGCGAGGGCGAGCAGACGATCCATCGCGTCGACGCGGCCGCCGATCCAGGCGCCGGTGAAGTAGTCCAGCTCGGGATCGCGCGCCGGCGAGACGACATCGCCCACGGCGAGGACATTCGACTGTCGGAAATGGATGTAGATGTCGCCGCTCGTATGCGCCTCGAGCAGGTAGCCGTAGTCGATCTGCTCGTCGCCAGCGCTCAGCGCGCCGCGCTCGCGGAACGTCTGAGTCGGTCGCGCGGCGGCAGGACGCGCATCGCGGTAGCGATCTTCAGCGGGCATCCAGGTCGGCACCGTCATCCACAGCCGCGTGTTCTCGTGCGCGACGATCGTCGCACCGCGCTCGTGCAGCGCGGCGTTGCCGGCGGTGTGATCGAGGTGCCAATGGGTGTTGAAGACGGTGCGGACCGGGGCGCCGCCGCCGAGCGACGCCAGCGATTGCAGCAGCGCCCCGGTGCGATCGGCAGCGCCGGAGTCGACGACGATCAGCCCGTCTCGCGTGGCGAGGACGATGACGTTGGTGCCGCCGGCGGTGACGAGCGTCAGGCGATCGGTCAGCGCCTGCGCCGCCGCGCGGCGCGCCAGGAGCACGCTGCCGAGCAGTCCGCCGATGACGCGGGTGAGAAGCTCGCGGCGATTCACCATGAGCGCGCCGTCACGCCTCCCCGATGAGGCCGGTGCTGTCGCCGAACGATTCCTGCCGCGCATTGATCCGGTCGAGGATCGTCAGGTGCAGGTTCGAGAGCGGCGTCGGCCCGGCGAGCGCGAGGTGCTGCCCGCCCTTCAGCCGGCCGTTGCCGCCGCCGACGAGCAGCGTCGGCAGCGGGTAGCCGTTGTGCTTGTCGCTGTTCGACATGTTCGAGCCGTAGAGGAACATCGCGTGGTCCAGCAGCGTGCCGTCGCCGTCGGGGATCGCCGCGAGCTTCTTCACGAACGCGGCGAACCGCTCGACGTGCCACGTCTGGATCTTCACCAGCTTGTTGATGCGATCGAGATCGTTGGCGTGGTGCGACACCGGGTGGAACGCGTCCGGCACGCCGATGTGGGTGTAGGTGCGATTGGTCCCCTCGGCGACCATGATGTACGACGCCACCCGCGTCAGGTCCGCGCGGTAGGCGAGCGCGATCAGGTCGAACATCAGGTCGACCTGGGCGCCGAATTGATCCAGCTCGCCGATCGGCGCCGGCGGCACGTCCAGCCCTGACAGGTCGCGGCTCGACACCAGGTGCACCCGCCGCTCGATCTCCCGCAGCGTGTCCAGGTAGCCGTCCAGCACCGCGCGATCGGCGGCGCCGAGCTCGCGCTGCAGCGCACGCGTCCGTTCGCGGACGCGATCGAGCAGGCTGCGGGTCTGCCCGGTGATGGCCGAGCGCTCCTCCGGGGTGTCGCCTTCGCCGAACAGCTGCGCGAACACCTTGCGCGGGTTGTATTCCATCGGCAGCGGTGAATGCGCGTCGCGGAACGACAGCGTCGTGTTGTAGAAGCAGGCCGCGCCGCTGCACGCCGCCGCCTGCTGCGTCGTCTCGGCCGCGACCTCGAGCGACGGTAGCGTCGTGTGCTGCCCGATCTCCCGCGCCACGACCTGGTCGAGCGTCGTCGACATGCTGGCGCTCGCCGACGATTTGTCGGGCCGCATGCCGCTCAGCCAGGTGGCCGGCGCCAGGCTGTGCACGCCGCCGACCATCGCCTTGTTCTCGAGGTTGCCGAACGAGGTGACGTACTTCTTGTAGGGATCGAGCGACGCCAGGATGGGGCTGAGCGTGAAGTCCGCGCCGGCGCCGCGCGGCGTCCAGCGGTCCATCTCCGGACCGTGCACCGTGTTCCCCATGATGGCGCCGTGCGGGATGTAGAAGAACCCCATGCGCAGCGTCGGCGTCGCCGCCGTCTGCGCCAGCGCCGTTGCCGCCGGAATCATCGCGTCGAGCAGCGGCAGCGCGAGCGACACCCCGGCGCCTTTCAGGACCGTCCGCCGTGACAGGTGGCGCTTGGTGAGAAACATGATTCAGTCCTTGTTGACGGAAACCCGCTTCGCCGCGTCGTGGTTGGCAGCCGGCAGCGCCTGCATCCGAAACGCATCGGTCGAGACGATCGCCGACACGAGCGCCGGAAGCGTGTCGTGCTGCGGCGCCGCGGCGCGAATCGCCGCGCGCACCTGCGGCAGGTCCGATGCCTGCAGCTGGCGGCCGAGCGCGTACATCATCAGCTTCTCGGTGAACCCGCGCACGAACAGGTCGCGACCGTCGAACAGCGCCGCGCGGAGCTGCACCGGCCCCTCGACCGGCGTGCCGTTGGGCAGGACCGTGCGGGCGTCGATCGGCACGTGCGCCTCGCCATCCTCGTCGCGCCATCGGCCGATGGCGTCGAAGTTCTCCATCGCGAGACCGATCGGGTCGATGACGCCGTGGCACTGATTGCAACCGGGCTTCGAGCGGTGCTGCTCGAGCCGCGCGCGGACCGTCTTCGGCGCCTCGCCGGTGGCGGTCGTCAGATTGGTGTCGACGTCGGGCGGCGGCGGCGTTGGTGGCGTGCCCATCAGCTTGCCGAGCACCCACGAGCCACGAAGCACCGGCGACGTGCGATCGCCATACGACGTGCGCAGCAGCACCGCGCCCTTGCCGAGCAGCCCCCACCGTCGCGGATCGGCGAGGGTCACGCGGCGGAACTGCGGACCGAAGACGCCGGCGACGCCGTAGTGGCGCGCCAATCGCTCGTCGAGAAACGTGTGATCGGCCGTGAGCAGCTCGCCGACGTCGCGATCCTCGAGCAGGATGCTCGACAGAAACAGCTCCGCCTCGGTGGCCATGTCGCGGCGCAGCGCGTCGGTGAACGTCGGAAAGAGATTGGGATCCGGCACGACCTCGGCGAGCTTGTCGAGATCGAGCGCCTTCAGCGCGAAGTTGCGCACGAGGCTCGCCGCGCGCCGATCCTTCAGCATCCGCACCGCCTGCGCCCGCAGGACGCGCGGCTCGTGAAGCATGCCAGCGGCGGCGGTATCGAGCAGCGCCGCGTCCGGCCCCTGGCTCCAGAGGAAGAATGACAGCCGCGACGCCAGCTCGAGATCGGTCAGCGGAAAGGCGCGGCCGGGCCGGGCGTCAGCGGGAACGTGAATCGCACGGAACAGGAAGTCGGGGCTGACGAGCACCGCCGCGATCATTCGCTCGACGCCGGCGTCGAACCCGTGTCTCGCGCCGTCGTCGAAGTAGGCCATCAGTGCGGCGACCTCGTCGTCGGTCACCGGGCGGCGGAAAGCGCGCCGGGCGAATGTCGTGGTGATCTGCCGCGCGCACGCCTGCTCCTGCCCTTTCGCTGGACGACAGACGAACACCTGCGAGCGGCTCGGCGTCGCGGATGGTCCGTGCGCGTCGAACGGTCCCCTCACCTGGACGCCGGCGACGAGCCGCGGCTGCCGGTCGCCGCGGCTGAAATCCTCGCCGCGCAGCACGCCGACGAATTCGTCCGACTCGACGCGGGCGCGCTCGATGAACGTCACCGCCACGTCGCGTGTCCCCGCCTTCACCTGGATCGGGATGTTGGCGAACCGCTGCATCAGCTTGGCGCGGCCAGGGGCGCCTTCGCGATCGGCGATCCGGCGATCCTCGTCGCCGCCGAGCTCGCCGCGCCAGACCTCCTGCCCGTCGATCAGGATCACGAGCGTGTGGCGCGTCTCGAGCGCGAACGTATAGAGATCGATGCCGAGATCCGGAATCGTGAACCGGTATTCGCCGTCGGCCGCGAACCGGTGTCGGAACACCATCCCGCCGCGCGTGCCGAGCGGCAGCCCGTCGACGTGCGACGCCTGGTCGGCGGCCGTACCGCGATACGCATACGTCGCGCTCGACACCTTCGGCTGCGACTCGCCGACGGCGAGCCGCGCCGCCAACCTCGCGGCGGCGACGTATTGATCGAGAAACGCCGGCGACATGCTGAGCGCCGCCGCGATGTTGTCGAAGCCGTTGACTTCGATCTCCGGCGGCAGGAGCTGCGCCGCATCGAGCTCCAGCCCGAGCAGATCGTTGACCGTCGTTGCGAACTCGGTGCGCGTCAGCCGCTGGATCGGCACGTAGCCGGCGGTCGGGCCCGCGGGCGCTGCGGCGTCGAGTCCGGCCTCCAGCCATCGAACCAGCCCGTCGATCTCGGTCTGGCTCGGCTGGCGGCTGGTCGGCGGCGGCATCAGCCGGCCACGGAGCTTGCGCACGGCGGCTTCCCACACCTCGGCGTGCGCCTGCAGCGTGTCGAGCGTCAGCGTGTCGAAGGCGAGGCCGGCCGTGCGCGTCCGCGCGTTGTGGCAGCCGACGCAGTAGGTGTCGATCGTCCGGCGCGCCTGCTGCGCCGCTGTCTCCTGGCGCGCCGCCGCCACGCTCGCCTCCTGACGCACCTGCCCGACCACGGCGCCGGTGAGCGCGATCAGGGCGGCGGCAAGGCACAGGAGCCGCGGCATCGCAGTGGCGGAGAGTATGCGCGAGAGTGGAGCGCCGCGTCCATCGCCCGCGACACCTCGGCGTAGAGAGCGCGGCCCGGCTTGGCGCGCGGGTCTACGCCGCTTCCGACCGTCCGGAGTCGTCGTCGGTCGAGACGATGGTGAGCGGGCTGGCGCCGAGATCGATCTCGAACGGCACGACCGTCCGGCCGCTGCTGTCCTTGATCACCCGGACGACCGGCAGCGATACCTTCTCGGGACGAACTTCCTTGACGATGGCGACGCTGCCGTCCGACAGCTTCACCGTCGTCCCCGGCGGGTACGGCGTCACCGCGTCCTTGAACACGCCGATCACGTCGGGATCGAAGTCCTTGCCCGCGCGGTTGACGACGAACCACCACGCCTTCGGCATCGGCCAGGCCGGGCGATAGTGGCGATCCGACGTGAGCGCGTCGAACACGTCGGCGACCGCGGCGATGCGCGGGAACTGGTGGATCTCGGTGCCCTTGATCCCTTCGGGATAGCCGCCGCCGGCCCACTTCTCGTGGTGATGACGGACCACCGCGCGCGTCAGCGGACTGATCGAGTCGTGCTTGAGGATGCGCACGCCTTCCATCGGGTGCGTCTTCATCGCCACCCATTCTTCCGGCGTGAGCGGTCCGGGCTTGTGGAGAATCGCCTGCGGGATGGCCAGCTTGCCGATGTCGTGGACCAGCAGCCCGACGCCGAGCGCCAGCAGGCGATCCTCGATGCCGTCGAAACGCCGCTTGCCGCGAGCGTCGAGCCAGCCCTGGCGCGGAATCAGCCGCGCGCCGAGCGCCAGCCCCAGCGTGGTCACCGACAGCGAATGCTTCAGCGTGTAGCCATCGGCGTTGGCCAGGTCGTTGAGCGCGAGCGCGGCATGGATGTTACCGGCGACTTCCTTGGAGATTTGCTCCACCAGGCTTTCGATGCGCTTGATGGTGCGCTCGCTGAGCGCGTGGCCGTTGGCGAGTGCCCGCGACGCCTCGTTGTAGGCATCGCGGATGACGACGGCCGCCTTGGCCTTGGTCTCCGCGCTGATCATCTCCAGCGGACGGATCCCCTCCGACAGCGCATCGTCGATCCAGACCGTCGCGATCCCTGCCTGTGTCAGCAGATCGCGGTAGCTGTCGGAGACGCGCACGCCCGCGCGCAGCAGCGGCGGAGCGTCGAGCCGGGCGTACACGTCCTGGCCGATCCGATCACCGGCACAAAGTTGTTCTACGGGAACACGCCGCACACAGACGCAATCGACCGAATTTCGTGTGCCTCCAGTCGCCTTGCAGACCCGTGCACATCCGCGCGCGTCAGCCCCTTTTCGCCAGCCGCAGGATCTTGCCGTCGGCGCCGTCGGTGAGCACGTAGAGCGACCCGTCGGGCCCTTCGTTCACGGCGCGGATGCGCGCGTTGAGATCCGTCAGCAGGCGCTCCTCGCCGATGACGCGATTGCCATCGAGCACGAGCCGCACCAGGTAGCGGCCGGCGAGCGACGACACGAACAGGTTGCCGTTCCACGCCGGGAACATCCTGCCGGTGTAGAACGCGATTCCCGCCGGAGCGATGTCCGGCGTCCAGAAGTACACCGGCTGCTCCATCCCCGCCTGCGCGGTCTTGTCGCCGTTGATCGGCTTGCCGTTGTAGTCGCGGCCGTAGCCGACGACCGGGAACCCGTAGTTCTTCCCCTTCTCGACCTCGTTGATCTCGTCGCCGCCGCGCGGGCCGTGTTCGCTCGTCCAGACCCTGCCCGTCTTCGGGTTGACGGTCAGACCCTGAGGATCGCGAAAGCCGAGCGCGTAGATCTCGGGCCGCGCGCCCGCCTTGCCGACGAACGGGTTGTCTTTCGGGATGGAGCCGTCGGTGTTGATGCGAAGGACTTTTCCCATCAGGCTGTCGAGTTCCTGCGGCTGCATCCACTCCGACGAGATGATCCCCAGTCCCGCCGGCACCGTCGTCTCGACCAGCAGCGTGCCGTCGCTGCTCTGGATGACGCGGCCACCCGTACCTTCGGCGTCCAGCAGGTCCTTCACGCCCTCGAGACGCTTCTCATCGGCCGAGATCCGCGCGCTGGCGACGTGCACGTGCGCCGGCGAGCGCTGCTTCGCGGCGTCGACGCCTGCCGGCAGCACGGCATAGGTAAAGTAGAGCGTCCGATTCTGCGCGAAGCCTTTGTCGGGATACACGCTGAACAGCGCCTGCCCGGTGGTGAACATGTCTGCCGGCATGCCGGCGAGCGGCTCCGCCACCTTTCCGTCCTTGCCGACGATACGAATGCGGCCGTTGCGCTCGCCGAGGAGGATGCGGCCGTCGGGCAGGAACTGAAAACTGGCGCCGTTCAGCCCTTGGGCGAACGTCTCGACGGTGAACGTCTCGGTCTTCGCCGGCATCGGCGCTCGCGTCTGACCCAGCCACTGCGGCAGCGGCTGGTAGCCGTCGGGAGCAGGGCTCTCGCCGGCCGGCGGCTGGCCGGGCGGCTGCGCCGGCGGACGCGGAACGGTCCTGGTTTGAGCGGCGAGCACAGCGCCGAGCGCCACGGCGACGGCGCCGGCGGCAAGCGAACGACGAATCATGAATGATCTCCTCCTCTTCACCGCGGCCGCGCCGCGACCGTCCCCGCCACGGACCCGACCAGTCGCAGCGCATTGAACGCCCAGAAGCGAGTCGGACCGTAGCCGGCGATCACCGCGGCGATGGTATTCGGCGGAATCGAACAGACGGCGAGATAGATGAGAAACGCGGCGACGCCGAGCACGACGCCGTGCAGCGCATGACGCGCGGCGATTCGCCGGCCCATCCACCATCCGAACAGAAAAGCGAATACCAGACAGCCGATCGGAACCGCGGTGAAGAACACCGTGTAATCCGAGCCGTTGCCGGCGCCGGGCATGCCGAACATCAGGCCAATCGGCACGAGGATGACGAACAGCGTGAGTTCCAGCAGGAACGCGGTCAGCAGGATGCGCGCCCACTGGAGCCCGGCGCGCGGTGCGGATGCCGTGTCGATGGTTACTGCCATGGCCCGGCAGTATCTCACCTTTCAGCGGTGCCGATTGCGCGCCAGTGACGCCGGTGCGAACCCGACGCGAGCCAGAGGCACCGTCAGCAACGCGACCAGCGTCATGACGGCACGTGGGAGCGGCAGGAGGACGATCAGCCAGACCAGGCAGCCTGTCGCGGCCCCCCACACGAGCAACCCCTGTCGTACGTAGCGGCGTGGGACGGCGCGCCAGGCGATAGCCGCCAGCATGTACTTCGCGATCGCGGCTATCGCGAGGATCGCCGTGACGGCGGCCACGTGTGTCGGGCTTTCGAGGATCCATGCTGGCAGCCGCGTGATATCCACCGCCATTCCGGCAATCACCGCGATGACGACCGACATGACCGACATGGTGAAGAACACGCGGCTGCCCGACAGACCGGTCCATAGCCGCACCGCGAGAAATCTCCATGTGAGCACGATCGCGGCGACCACGATGGACGCCCAGGTGGGCGCCGACACGCGGCGCACGGCCTCGAGATTGGCCCACGCCGACAACCACACGCCGAGGAAGGCGAGCACCAGCAGCCACGACGCGATGACGCTGGCGACCGCCACCTGCAGCCTGGTGGCGACGATCTGCTCGTCCGCCAGCGGACGCACCGCGACGAACGCCGGCAGCGACAGGTCTTCGGACCAGAACGTCGGCCGCGCAAACGCCATCCCGACCGGAACCGCGAGCACGACCGGCATCGCCAGCACTCCGGCAAGGAGCCGGAGCGTGTCGTCGGCGTCGTGCCGCACGAGCCAGGAGATCGGCGCGAACCATACGAGCAGCACGCCGCTCACGACGGCGGGCAGCACGGCGCCCGAACCGCGCCATTCGAACCAGAACTGCGCTGCAGCCGGCGACGCGAACGGTTTCCGTGGTCGCGACGGCACAACCGCCGTCGCAGGAATCGTCATCGCCGGTGCGAGCGGCCGACGACCGGCGCTGCCTCCGCTACGCAGCCGGCTCATGTGCCGCCAGGCGACGAGAAAGGCAACGAGCGCCAGCACAGTGACCATCGCGGCGATCGTCGGCTCCGAGCGCCACGGCGGCGGCGGACTCGGGGCGAACGATGGCAGCAGGCTCAGCGCCGCCATCAGGACCGTCACGGCGCCGGCAACGACGAGCCGAAGCGGCCCCAGCCGCTCGAGCGTCCAGACGGTCGTCTGATAGAACACCATCAACGCGGCGAGCAGCACGGCAACGAACCAGACGCTCGGCGCTCCGCTCAGCGCGAACGGATCGAGCCACGCCGCATACAGCAGCTCCACGCCTGCGACGCCGGCGACCATCGGCACCGCGGCCAGTCGCAGCGACGACACCGGCAGCGTGAACAGGCGACGTGGAAAGCGTCCGATGCCGCGGTCATCGCTCGATTCGGCGTACGTGAACACGCCGAACAGGAACACGAATGCCGCGATCCGCAGCAGTTCGGCGAGCGACGACGACGGCTCGACGAGCCGGCCGGCGACGGTCAGGCCGGCAATCGCCAGGGCCGTCATGCGGCGGCGCCGCCAGATCTCCCACAGCAACGCCTGCGTGGGCGAGCCGCTCATTCAGTACACCGCATGGGCGACGAAGATTTCGTCGAGCGACGCCGGCAGGTCCTCGATGATCCGCGCGCCGAGATGCTGCGCCATCGACGGCGCGTGAATGCGCGCCGCGTCGCAGATGACCGTCCACTCGCGGCCGGCGCCGGCGACGCGGATGGCGCCGGGAACGCGCGGCGGGTCGGCGGGCGCCAGGTCGAACCGGAGCACGATTCGCCGGTGGTGCGCCTTGATGTCGTCGAGCGGCGCACACAACCTGAGCGCGCCCTGGTGCAGCATCGCCACGTGATCCGACACCCGTTCGACCTCGTCCAGCAGGTGCGACGAGAAGATCACGGTGCGGCCCTCGTCCGTCACCGTTCGGATGATCGCCTCGAGGATGTCGCGCCGTACGAGCGGATCGAGCCCCGAGCTGGGCTCGTCGAGAATCAGCAGGTCGGGTCGGTGAGCCTCCGCCGCGATCAGGCCGACCCGGGCGCGCTGTCCTTTCGACAGCGTTCTCACCCGCGCCGTGACGTCGAGGTCGAACTCGTGCAGCAACTGCTCCGCGTACGTCGTATCCCAGCGCGGGTAGAACGCCTGCGTATAGCGCAGGAGCTCGTCGACCCGCATCCAGCCTGGCAAGTCCGGCTGTTCCGACAGATACCCGATCCGCCCGAGCACCAGCGTCGGCGCCTCCACCGGATCGAGATCGAACACACGCACGCTGCCGGTTTCCGCGCGCCACAGGCCGAGCAGATGCTTGATGAGCGTCGACTTGCCGGCGCCGTTCTCGCCGACCAGGCCGAACACCGAGCCGCGAGCGACAGCGAGGGTCACATCGCGCAGCGCCGCCTTCGTCCCGAAGCGGCGCGAAAGCCCATTGACCGTCACGACGTCACGCATGGCGCTTCCTCGAGTGTCTCGCCGTTCGCCGGAGCGCGAGCTCGTTCTCCATCAGGCGGCGGATGTCCTCTTCAGCCAGCGTCAGGCTCTCGAGCCGATCGACCGCCGACCGGATGATCGGTTCGGCTTTCTTCATCAGGTCTGTGCGCGCCGATACGGAATCGCGGACGAACACGCCGGAGCCGTGCCGCAGCTCGACGATCCCGTCGCGTTCCAGGTCCCGATAGGCGCGGACGACGGTGTTCGGGTTGATCAAGAGGTCTTCCGCCATCCGGCGGACGCTCGGCAGCTGCTCGCCCGGCTCGATGGCGCCGGTTTCAATCGAGTGCTTCAGATGCTCGACCAGCTGTAGATAGAGAGGCGTTCCCGAGGACGGATTCAGGCGCAGCGTGGTCAAGTGTGTGCTCTATCGATACAGTACACACAAGCCGCCGCGCTGGCAACCGCTGCGCCTATTCCGCTCGATCGCTCGCGCCGCCGCGCTTCGCCTGCGGCGGCTTGACGCGAAATGCCAGGCTGATGCGCTCGCCGACCGGCTCCTTCGTCTTCGGCACGCCGTGGTCGTAGTGCTGCTGCGTGGCGTAGTCCATCAGCAGCAGGCTGCCGGCTTCGAGGTCGAGCGGGAACACGCGCCGCGGCGCGGCCTTGGCGCGAATGATCATGCGGCGGGTCGCCCCGAGCGACAGCAGGGCAATCGGGAATCCCGCGCGCAGCTCGTACAGGTGATCGTTGTGCGGCGCGACGCTGTCTCGGCCATCCCGATACAGGTTGAGGCCGACGCTGTTGAACGGCGCACCGACGTACTCGACGACGCGGGCGGCGGCGGCGACGATCGCCGGCGGCGTCGCGGCGGGCGGAGGATCGAGACGATACGAGCCGATCAACCGCGGCACGTCCACTTCGCGCTCGTACATCTGCCGTCGCAGCGACCGCCAGCTCACCGCCCCGCGCAGCTCCGCGAACCAGGCGGTCGCGGTCGTCGCGTCGATGAAGTCGCGCGTATAGGTAATCCGGCCCCGGTCGTCGTCGGCGACGATGCCGTCGTGCGGCTCGAACAGCGTGAGCTGCCCCACATTTCAGTGTCGCATGCCCGGAAACGCCGTTCGGGTGGCGTAGCGATGCTGCAGCTTTTCGCGCGGCTGCCGATTGCGGATCCGACGCTGGTTCCGATGAGACCGACAGCCATGACTTCTCGCGCGGCGCGACTCGCCACGACGGCACTGGGATGCACCCTGTTTCTCACGGCAACCGTGTCGCACCCGCGCGCGGCGGGCGGCAGCGGCGTGCAGGGCACGGTGGAGATCGGCGTCCCGATCAAGGTCCGCCGGACCTCCGCCGCGTACGCGACGCGGACCGTGGTGACCCCGGCCCTGGCTCCGTCATCCGAGCTGCGCAACGTGGTGATCTACCTCAAGGACGCGCCGCCGCGGCCGGTGACGCCGGTGCACGTCGCCATCCACCAGCGCGACGAGAACTTTTTCCCGCGCGTGGTCGCGATTCCCGTCGGATCGACCGTCGATTTCCCGAACGACGACCCGCTGTATCACAACGTGTTCTCGCTCTCCCACGCCAAGACGTTCAACCTGGGCCGCTATCCGACCGGAGCGTCGGCGTCGGTCCGGTTCGACAAGCCGGGCATCGTCAAGATCTTCTGCGACATCCATTCGCATATGACGGCGACGGTCGTCGTGTTCAACCACCCATGGTTCGCGGTGCCCGCCGACGACGGGCATTTCGAGCTGGGCGACGTGCCGCCGGGCGATCATCAGGTGACGGCGTGGCACGAACGGCTCGGCGACACGACGCTGCGCATCCGTCTCGAAGCGGGACGCGCCACCGCAGCTGATTTCGTCCTGCCCGTTCCGGCGCAATGACCCGCCGTCCGCCGACCCTGCTCGCGCGGACGTTGGCAGTGACGTTCGCGACCGTGGCGGTGATGCTCGCCGTGGTCTTCATCATCCTCACCATCGAAACGCACGACCGTGTGCGGGCCAACGAGATCGAGCGCCTGCAGGTGAGCGAACGCATGTTCACCGCGCTCGAGGCGCGGCGCCAGCACGATCGGATGGCGACGGTCGCCACCCTGGCGGAGAATCCGACGCTGAAGGCGGCGCTCGACACGTACTCGGCCGAGCAGATTTTCGGCAGCGTCGAGCAGGCACAGGACGACCTGTTGACCCGCACGGTCCAGCATGAGACTGAGAAGCTCGCCGAAGCCGCCGGCGGCGAAGTGCTGGCGGTCATCGGCCCCGATGGGCGCGTCATCACGAGTGCGGGGCCGCTGGCCGCCCGCTGGCCCGCCGGCGCCGTCGTCGACGCGGCACCGGACGACGCGCCAACGTTCCAAGACGTGACGGTGCTTCCGTCGGGAGCGTTTCGCGTCACCGGCGCGCGCCTGCGGTTGGGCGATCGCGACGTCGGGATGCTGGTTACCGGCAGCAGTCTCGACGGCGCGTACGCGAAAGAGCTGGCAGCCGTGTCGCAGGCCGGCATCGTGATTACCGTCAACGGCAAGGTGGCCGCGACCACGGTGAGCGACACCGTCGGCCGGGAGCTGTCGGCGGCACCGCTTGCCGACGGGATTCAGACGCTCGGTGGCGAGGAGCACGCGATCCGGACGCTGCTCGCGGCGGGCCCGGTCCACATCTACATGCTCACCTCGGTCGACGCGGCGGCCCGCAGCTCGACGCGGCGGGCGATGATCGAGCTCGGCTCCGTCGCCGTCGGCAGCCTGCTGCTCGCCGCCATCACCAGCCTGTGGCTGGCTCGGATGGTGACCAGTCCGATCAATCACGTAGCCGGCAGCATCGCGACGATGACCGCCGCACGCAACGTCGAGATGCGGCTGATGCCGAGCGGCATGAGCCGCGAGCTCGACGCGCTCGCCGACGCCTTCAACGAGCTGCTCGGCGGCCTGGCGATCGCGCAGGCGGAGACTCAGGCCGCCTATCTCGGCACCATCCGGGCGCTGGCGGCGACGCTCGACGCCCGCGACAAGTACACCGCCGGTCACTCCGAGCGCGTCAGCGAAATCTCGGTACGGATCGCGCGCCAGATGGGACTCGACAATCGCGAGGTCGAGATCATCCGGTTCGGCGCGCTGCTCCACGACATCGGCAAGGTCGGCGTGAGCGACGACATCCTGCGCAAGCCGGGTCCGCTGACACCGGACGAGCGCGAGCAGATCCAGCGGCATCCGGCGCTCGGCGCGCGCATCCTGCGACAGGTCGCGTTCCTGGCGCCGTATCTGCCGATCGTCGAGCTGCACCACGAGCAGCCCGATGGCCGCGGCTATCCATTCGGGCTGCACGCGGATGAAATTCCGCTCGGCGCCCGCATCGTCCATGTCGCCGACACGCTGGATGCGATGACCACCGCGCGCGCCTACCGTCCGGCCAGGACGCAGGCGGTCGCGATCGCCGAGCTGCAGCGGTACGCGGGCAGTCAGTTCGATCCGGCGTCGGTCGATGCGCTCCTCGCCGTACTGCGCGGTTCACAGGCAGCGATGGACTCGCCAACCGACCCTGCGGCGACCGACGCGGCAACGCTGGCACTGGCAGCACAGGGGGCATGACATGCGCGTAGTGTTCGTGGTGACACTCTCCGTCGCGATGGCTGCACCGTGTGCGGCGCAGCAGGCGCGGCCCGCCGATCTGTCGATCGAAACGTCGGCTGCCGTCGATACGGCCGTCGCTCCGACCGGCACGCCGTCCACCGGGACCGTCGTCGACACGATCGTGTCGGTCGGTCTTGGCCGCGGGTTCGAAGCGATCGCGCGCCCGTGGGCGCAGCGTCTCGGCACGACGAAGGACTGGAACCCGCAGGTCTGGCTGGCGACCCTCCGGTATCAGCGCCAGGGTCACGTGGCGGTGCGCGTCGACGGCGGACTGATTCCGTCGCCGGTCGGGCTCGCCACCATGGAGCTGCGGCCGACGATCAACCCGACGATCGGCATGCCGGCCTCGCTGTTCACGCCGCTGCCGTCGTTCGAGGCGAACATGCCGCGCGCGACCCTGCTGGGGGCGCTGTATCCATACGGCGTGAGCGCCACCGTCTCGACGACGCGGTGGGATGCGCGGGCGGCGGTGATCGACACGACGCCGCTACGGATGCGCATGGTGATCTCTGACACCAATCCGCCGCGGTTCGGCAACGTGGTCTTCGGCGGCGGCGTCACGCCGGTGATCGGCTGGCGGATCGGCGGGTCGATCACTCGCGGCGGCTGGCAGAACGCAGCGGAGGGCGTCGCGTCCGCAGACAGCGCGACCACCGGTCTCCCCGACACGCCACCGCCGGCCGCCCAGGGGTACGGCGCCACGGTGCTCACCGTTGAGTCCCAGTACGCGTTCCGCTTCACCAGCATCGCCGGCGAGTGGGTGCGCGATCGTCTGGAGACGGCCACGCGCCGGACGGTGGCGCCGTCGGGTTGGTTCATCCAGGGTCAGCAGACGCTGTCGCCGCGCTGGTTCGCCGCCGGTCGAATCGATCATCTGTCCGCACCGGCGCTGGTCGCGTCCGGCGCGTATGAGGAGCAGCGGTTCAACGGCGCCGAGGAGATCATCGGGTATCGTCTGACGCCCGAGGTGACCATCCGCGGCGGGCACCGCGCGCAGCGCGGGTTCGGCCGCGACGCGTTCAGCCATACGGCCACCGTGTCGATCGTCTGGGCGAAGCGCTGGATGTAACGATGCCGCGCGCCAGCGTTGCCGGCGCCGGGCGAACGTGCCGACAGTCCGGCTACGGCTGCAGCCACTCCCGATAGTTCTCGCGGGTGAGGTGAACCGTCACCGGCTCGCCCGCGCGCCCGATTGGGCGAACGGCGGCACCGTTGATCGTCAGGTGCAGCGCGCCGGGGTCGCCAATGCGCAGCACGACATCGCTGGCGGCTGGCACTTCCGCGGCCTGGCCGGCCTCCATCAATCCGTAGACGATGCGCTGACCGTCAGCGGTGGCGCTCACCCAGCAGCCGCCCTCCGCACGCAGGCCGACGCGGATGTCCTCGGAGCGTCCGTTCGTGGCGACGGCGCGATCCGGCACGACCGCCGCCGCGGCGGACGTCGCCGGCGCCGCCGCCGGCGGACCGTCGGCCCTGACCGGGACGATCGCCGCCTCGGTGACGCTCACGCGCCGCCAGTCGAACGATGACCAGGCGTCGTGTCCGTATCCGTTGATCCACGCATACACCGCACCGCCGATAATGACGAGCACCGCCGCCACGAGCCGCTGAACGCGGCGCTGCGCCCGATCGCGCGAGTCGATCTGCGCGGCGTGCACGGGCTCGACGGCAATGAGCCGAACGTCCGGGCCGGCCGCCTCCTCCTGATGGAATCGGCTGACGATAGCTTCGGCATCGCAACCGACCTCACGGGCCACGGCGCGCAGCATGCCGCGCGCGTAGATGCCGGACGGCAGCGCGGCCAGCTCGCCGCGCTCGATTTGCTGCAGCACCGGCACCGCGATTTTGGTACGGCGCGAGAGTTCATCCAGCGACAGCGCGCGAGCGGCGCGCGCCTGTGCCAGGTCACGACCGATATCGGTGGGATCAGCCATAACCGCCTCGCTCGAGGCCAAGGCAACGACCGCGCCACTCGGCGATCTCCCCCGGCGCCGCGGCTGCGGTCGTCGGCATGCCGCCGGTGGTGACGAATCCGCGGACGTGACCGCCGAAGGTCAGTCGGTGGCAGCGAGCGAGAGGCGGACGACGGAGACGAAGGCGTCGAAGGCGGGTGTGGTGTGTTGCCGGTCGCCGGTGCGCAGCGATCGAAAAAACGCGCGGCGCAGACCCTTCGAGATTTCCAGCTGCACCCCGGCGCGCCGCCGGCCGCGGTTGCAGACGTTGCTCGGCGCCCGTCCCTGCAGGTCCGGACGACCGCCGCGCTCGACGGCGAAGCCGCGACGTTCGAAGTGGTCGGCCATGCGCGAGCAGCGTGCGCCGTCCAGGCCACCGACGAGAATGGTTTCCGACAGCCGCTGCTCTCCGTGCACGGTGACGACGAGATCCGACGTCGCGAGCATCGCCAGACATCCGGGCTCGTCGAAACGGGCGCTGGTGATGTGCAGGTCGGCGTTGCCGGTGTCGCGCAGGCTCTCGAAGGTGTAGAACGAATGGTCCACCGCGGCAATCGCTTCGGCGATCTCGGTGGTTCCCGGCTCGATGTTTCCGCCGTGCGGCGCCAGGACCAGAGTCGGGCCGGCAGCGCGCGAGCGGATCCGGTAGTCGATGCCGGCGCGCTCGGCCGCCGACAGCTCGGCGAAGTTCCGGTACTTGTCCCGTGTCACGAGCCGTTTCCTAGACTCCGCCCTCGCTCGACAGCCTGCGGACAGCAGCGGCTCGGCCCCGGCGGAGCGCTTCGTCCGGGAACGGCAGCGTTCCGTCGAGCTGACGAGCCCGTGACGGGTCGCGAACCGTCAGTGCCGCGCGGCGCCGATGGCGCTTCGCGAGCGCCGCGGCGACCACCGTGATGGTCGCCACGCCGGCGGCGACGGCGATCCACACGAACGCTGTTGTTGCCGTCTGCCGGGCGCGGCGCACGCGCGCTTCGAGCAGGCGTAAGTCCTGCTCGAGCCTGTGCGCCGTTTGCTCGAGCTGTTGCCGGATGTCGTCGGAGTCCATCACACCACCTCCGAGACGTGCCGCGTGGCCCATTGGGTGCTGGCCTTCAGCGTCTCTCGCGTCTTCGGCAGTACGCGCAACTTGTACACCTGGCGCCACGCAATCGCCAGCAGCACCAGCCCGACGATCGCGAGCGCGGCACCGACGGCTGCGTACACCGCCGACAGCGGCCACTGGAAGATTGTGGCGATGGCGCGCGTCGCCGCGATCAATATCCAGAGCCCGGCCACGGCGAGCATGCCGAGCGCGACGCCGCCGAGCGCAACGATGACGAGCAGGTGGGAGAGCTCTTCGCGAATCTCGGCGCGCGCCAGCGCAACTTCCTGGCGCACGAGGATGCGAACGTCGGCAAGCAGATCGCCGACGAGCTGCAACACCGGTTTTTCATGCTCCTGCCGCGATGCCATATCCATCACCTTCCAGAAACGAACCATCACCGGCGTCGCGCGTCTGCATCTCCGACGCCACCCACGTCCATCGAGCGCACCGCAACGGGCGCGGCCTCTCTCGCTGTCACCGGCGCACGTCTCCGCTAGACGCGGCGATACACCTCGCGCCATCGAACGACGCGCGGCGCGGCGGCGGCGTGCACCGGCCGGCCGTAGCCGGCACCCGCGATCGCTCCCATCACCACGCCGGCAGCGGCCAGCGACACCATCGCCCACACCGGGTCGGTCGTCCCGAGCGGAGCGAGCGACGGCATGTACGCGAACCCATACCAGGTCATGAACCAGGGGACGAGACTCACCGCCATCGTGCCGAATGCACCGAGGACCAGACCGACGATCGCTCCGCGCCACCACGCCGCACGCCGCGTCACGAGCTCGAACACCATGGCGCAGATCGCGGCGGTGATCAGGCCGAGAACGGCGCCGAACGGCGCGAGCATCGCCGCCGCCCGCGACCATGCCAGCACCGCGCCGTAGCTGCCGGTGATGCTCGACGACCAGTTCCACGGCGGCAGCGTTACGCCGGCGATCCTGCCGGCGGCCGCGAGCGCCGCTGCCGCCACGATGCCACCACCAACGCCGCCCCGAATCACCGCTGCGAGTTTCATTGCGCTCAATGCGCCTGATATCTGAGCGACCACCGGATCGCCGCCTCGGTCGATCCGCTCACAGGGACCGGTGCCTGCCGCCAGACCGCACAGGCCACGGTCGATCCCACCACGAGCGCCAACGCGGCAACATCCCAGATGACGTCGGCGATCGTAGTCCCCGGCCGTATCGACGGAACGATCAGCCAGTACACATCCAGATAGCTCGCCACCAGCAGCCACACGCCGACCGCGGTCATCAGCAGCGCCGAGCCGCGCGCCGCGCGGAAGGCGAGGATCACAAACGGCACGACGAAGCCGGTGACGACGACGACCCGTCCCAGCACTCCCCAACCAGGCCCGAAACGGATCACGTACCAGGTGACTTCGTGTGGCACGTCGGCAATCCAGATGATGAAGAACTGGGCGTACCACAGATAGGCCCAGAACAGCAGGAACGCGAGCGTCAGCCGCCCGACCGCCTGAAAGTGCTCCGGCGTCGGCACCCACGCGCCGCCGCTCGCCACGGCCGCCAGCACCGCAAGCAGCGCCAGAGCCCCGACGATGGCGCCGGCGCCGACATAGGGGCCATAGACCGACGACGACCAGTCGGGTGCCACCGACATCATCCAGTCGATCGATGCGAACGTCAGCGCCAGTCCCGCCAACGGAATGCCCGCCGCGCTGAGACGTGTCATCCGTGATGGACGACGGCGAAGAGCCTCGCCGAGCCCGAGCCACACGACCCAGTAAAGCGCGGCGCGCAGCGTGAAGAAGGCCGGTTGGAAATACGCCAGCTTCGGCCGCAACGCCTGCTGCATCACGGGCGGCAGCGAATCGAGCGGCGCCGCCCACGGCCAGAACGCGCGTGGCACCAGTACCAGCGGGACCGCCAGCAGCGCCAGCATCGGCAGCGCCCCAGCGACGGTTTCGGCGTGCCGCCGCAGAATCACGAACCAGACCGCGCCGCTCAGGTGCGCGATCATCAGCAGCAGCAGCATGCCGACGGCAACGGCAACAGTCGCCGAATAGGCGGTGAGGTACGAAGCGGCGAGCGCCCGCGGCGCGATCATCAGACCGACGATCATCACCGCAGTGCCGACGATCGCCGTGCCCACGCTGACGATCAACGCTCTCGAGGACGACGCGCTGCTCACGGCTGCGCTCCAGTTGTCGGCGGTAGGTGCTGGAGCTGGCGGACGTAGGTCACGACCGCTGTCTGCTCTGCCTCCGAGAGCGCCCAGGCGTACGACGGCATGCGATTCCTGCCGTGGAGGATGATGTCGAGCACTTCCGCATCGCTGCGTTGACGGGCTTCGCTGGAATCCAACGGCGGCGGGCGCTTCTCCGGCATGTTGCTCGCCATCGCCGTCGCTCCGGCGCCGTCGGCGCCGTGGCAGACGCTGCAGTGGATCTCGAAGGCGCGCCGGCCGTCGGCCACCGGGTTCTCGGCGGTGCGTTGGGCGACGGCCACGGTTCCCGCCGGAGGCACTCGCATCGTCTGGCCGTCCACGGATCCGCCGAATGGATCGACGCGCGGCTGCTGGCGCATGCGCTCGAAATCGGTCCGCGGAGAACAGGCCGACATCGCCCAGGCACACAGAACGATCGCCGCCACAACGCTCGCCCTCATGACGGCTCGTCTCCAACCACGATGCGAAGCGGATGCAGCGGCATCACGTCGGCCGTGATCCGATCGACCGGTGTCGTGCCGTCGATGACGATCCAGAATCGATCGACGACAGCGCGCTCGAATCCTTCGATCTCGAACAACGGCTGCCACAGTCGTGGCAGCCGTTCCGCCAGGAGAAAGCCGACGAACGCGCCGAGCGTGGCCAGCAGGCAGATCGTTTCGAATGTGGCCGGCACGAACGCCGGTGCGGCATGGGCCGGTCGTCCGCCGATATTCAACGGGTACGACGCGACGTTCGCCCACCACTGCACGACGTACGCGGCGGCGAGCGCCGCGAGGCCGCCGGCGGCGGCCATGATTGCCACCGGTAGCGAACCACGCGGCGCGTGCGCGCCGGGGTCGGTGAGTGGAAACGGAGCGTAGGTCTCCAGATTCAGATAGCCAAGCGATTTCAGGACCGGCAGCGCGGCCACCGCTTCGTCGGCGCTGGCGAATTCAACGGCAACCGTCATCAGGCCTCCCCTGACTCGCGGGCAAAACGGTCGCGGCGCAACTCGTCCAGCGCCGCGAGCGGCACGAAGCGCAGGAACAACAGGAAGCACATGCCGAAGATGCCCAGCGACCCGGCAAAGATGCCCCAGTCGACCCACGTCGGCACGTAGTCGAACCAGCTCGATGGCAGATCGTTGCGCGCCAGCGACGACACGACGATGATGAACCGCTCCAGCCACATGCCCGTGAGGATCGCCACAGATGCCGCCGCGAGGACGCTGGTGCTGCGCCGGCAGCGGGCGAACCAGAGCAACTGGGGCGTCAGCACGTTCAGCGCCAGCATCAGTGCGTACAACCGTCCGTACGGTCCGAACGGCAGATGGTTGAAATAGGTCGCGCTCTCGCGCGGGTCGCCGGAGTACGCCGCCGTGAACAGCTCGACGATGTAGCAGTACGTCAACAGCAGCCCCGCGGTGAGCAGCAGCTTGGCGAGGCGATCGAGATGGGCGAGGGTGACGATGTCGCGCAGCCCGTACAACGCGCGGACGCCCAGCACGAGCAGCAGGACCATCGCCAGTCCCGAGTAGATCGCACCGATGACGAAGTACGGCGGAAAGATCGTCGAGTGCCAGCCCGATACCTGCGCGATGCTGAAGTCGAGGCTGACGATGCTGTGAACGGAGACGACGAGAGCGGCGACGATCGCCGCGATCACCTTGAGCGCAGCCCGGCGACGACGCCATTGAGTTCCGGCACCGCTCCAGCCGAGCGCGAACACGCCGTAGATCTGCCGCCGCGCGCGACCGGTGAGGTAGTCACGGGCCGTCGCGAGATCCGGCACGGCGCCGAGGTAGAAGAACACCAGCGAGACGAGAAAGTAGCTGCCGATTGCCGCCACGTCCCACGGCAGTGCGCTCTTGAAGTTCGGCCACACGCCCATCGTCGACGGATACGGAACGAGCCAGTAGAAGAACCACGGCCGGCCGAGATGCAGCAGCGGATAGGTGCCGGCGATCGCCACCGCGATCAGGGTCATCGCTTCGGCCATGCGGCTGATCGCGCCACGCCACGGCTGATTGAGCAGCAGCAGGAACGCCGAGATGAACGTGCCGGCGTGTCCGATGCCGATCCACCAGACGAAATTGATGATGGCGAACGCCCAGGCGACCGGAATGTTGTTGCCCCATACGCCGATCCCCGCCCACAGCGTGTACCCGACCGTCACCAGCCATAGCCCGGTGGCGGCGACGCATACGGCGAACAACCCCCACCAGGCCGGCGGCGTCCGCGTCAGCGGTGCCAGGACCGAGGCAACGATGGCGGTATCCCCGTCGCGCGCCGGACGATCCAACGTGGCGACACCGAGCGAGCTGTTCGCCGGATCGGTCGTCACGAGCGTCGCTCCAGATCGGGATGGGGATTGCGGACGCGGGCGAGATACGCGATCCGCGGCTCGGTGCCGAGCTCCTCGAGGACCGCATACGCTCGCGGGCTGCGGCGACCGCGGCTGACGTCACCGTCCGCGTCGGTGATGGACCCGAAGACGATCGCCTCCGTCGGGCACGCCTGCTGACAGGCGGTCCGCACCTCTCGCGGATTCAGAGGACGGTGGTCGACACGCGCGGCAATCTCCGCCTGACGGATCCGCTGCACGCAGAAGGTGCATTTCTCCATCACGCCGCGCTCACGCACGGTGACATCAGGGTTCTTGACGAGGCGTTCCCGCGCGCCGAGCTCGGCGTTGAAATCGAACCAGTTGAAGCGGCGGACCTTGTACGGACAGTTGTTCGAGCAGAACCGGGTCCCGACGCAGCGGTTGTAGACCATCTCGTTCAGCCCGTCGCTGCTGTGGACCGTAGCTTCGACCGGGCAGACGTATTCGCAGGGTGCCTTTTCGCAGTGCTGGCACAGCATCGGCTGCGGCGTCGCCGCCCCGGCAGGCGCCGTCGAGTACCAATCGATGCGCAGCCAGTGCATCTCCCGGCCGCGACCGACCTGGTCAGGCCCGACGACCGGGACGTTGTTCTCGGCCTGGCATGCCACGACGCACGCGCCGCAACCGGTGCACGCGCCGAGATCGATGGTCATCGCCCATTGCTGGGGAGCCGGGGCGTCGGGCAACGAAGCCGGCGGTTGATACATCGACAGCACGCGCCGTCGGGGCGGTGGTGCGAGCTGCTGGTAGGAGTCGAGCGTGACGACGCGCGCCGGGCTTGCGGCCTCAATCTCGTGATGCGGCTGGGTAATCGCCAGTTCGCGCTTCGGCGCGTCCGCGCGGGCGACGCCTGCACCCACCACGACGAACGAGTCGCCCGGCCACAGCGGATATACGTTGCCGCCGCGGCCGTCGGCCAACGCCTCGGCCCCTTGTCGTCCATATCCGAACTGGAGCGTCACCACGTCATCGGCATGTCCGGCGACGACCAGCGCGGGCACACGCACGGCATGGCCGTTCGCCGACACGTCCAGCAGATCGCCGCTCTCGATCTGCAGGCGCCGCGCCGTCGCCGGACTGACGTGCGCGGCGTTGTCCCACGTCAGCGTGGTGACCGGATCGGGCAGTTCCTGCAGCCACCCGTTGTTGGCAAAGGCGCCGTCGCGAACGCGCGAATGCGGTCGGAACACAATCGTGAACGACGGTGCGGCCGCCGGAGAGGCCACGGCATTCGACGCGGCGGCGGGCGATTCGACCTCGCGCGGAAACGCGGACTGCTCGACGACGCCGGCACGCAGCGCGCGCCGCCAGCCCTCCTCGAAGTCGTCTCCCCGGCCGACGTCGCCGCGCCGGCGCCAGGCGTCACGGAGCAGATCGTACGGCCGTGCGTCAGGTGCGCCGAGCAGCACCGACAGCAACTCGATCGTCGTCTTCACTCCGGGCAGCGGGTCGATCAACGGCTGCACAATGGACAGCGTCCCGTCGTGGGCGCGGGCGTCGCCCCACGTCTCCAGGTAGTGGGCCGCCGGCACGAACCAGGCGCACTCGCGCGCGGTTTCGTTCTCGTACATCCCGAGGTAGACGCTCTGAGTCGTCCGCCTGAGGAGCGAGGCAAGCTCGTGGCGACCGGCGCTGGCATAGCCGGGATTGCCGCCGGCGCAGGCGAGTGTGTGCACCTCCCCGCTGCGCAGCGCATCGACGAGCGTCGCGAGCGAGCGGGTCGTATCGCCGGCGCCGACGATCGGCGATCGGGTGAACCACACGGTCCGACCGACGTTGCCGAGAGCCTGATTGATCGCCAGCGCAAGGCCGCGGACCGCCGGCGTCGTGTACGGTCCGGCGATGACGACACTCCGCGCCGCATGCGCCCGGAGGTCGCGCGCCAGCACCGAGATCCAGTCGACTGCCGACCCGGTGCTGTCGGTGGCGTCCGACACGAGCGCGAGCAGGCGCTGCAGCGCCGGTGCGAGCTCGTCGGGCCGCAGCGGCACGCGATGATCGGCGGTCATGCCGGTCGCCGTCACATCCGATTCCAGCGCGTAACACCGGTTCATGCCCGCCGCCGCCGATTCAGGCCGCCGGCGCGCCGCGAACTCACGCGCGTATCGCAGGTGGAACGGACCGGACGTCAGAAAGTCGGCGTCGACGGCAACGATCACGTCGGCATCGGCAATCGCATACTGCGGCACGAGCGCGCCGTCCAGCACCGCGAGCGGCGCATGAAAATGCACGCGCGCCTGCGGGTAGCGTTGCTGCAAGGCGTCGATCAGCTCGGCCTCGAGCGGCGACGACGTCGGTTCGAGGAGGAGGAACAGGCCGCGGCCGCCGGCGCCGAGCTGCGTCGCGAGCGCTGGCGGTGCGAGCAGCGCCGCGAGTTGCGACCAGGTCGCCGTCTGCTGGCCGTGACGCAGCCGTGACGCGCGATGCGGATCGTAGAGCTGAAGCACCGACGCCTGCTCCAGCACGCCGGCGGCGCCGAGGCTGGCGGGGTGCTGCGGGTTCCCCTCGATCTTCGTCGGCCGCCCTTCGTGACTCTCGACGAGCAGGCCCGTCGCGAGGCCGTCGACGGTCATCGCCGTCGCGTAGTACTGCGGCAGCCCGGGCGTCAATTCCGGCTGGTCAGCGTAAGGGAGGATGTTCGCGGCCGGCATGCGCGTGCAGCCGGCACCAGCGAGGGCGATGCTGGCGCCAAGCCACTTCACGAAGCTGCGGCGGTCGATCGCGTCGCCAGCGCTGCCCGGCTCGACGACGCCGAGCCGCTGTCGCATTTCCGCTGGCGAGACGCTCACGTCAGAGACTCCTTACCGGTGGCAGATGGTGCACGACGTCAGTCGGGCCACGTCGAAGCGGGCAGCCAGCTGCCGGCCGCGGTCGCGATCGCCGCGTTTCCAGCCACGAAGCGACGCGTCCCGCAACACGAGGTAGCCGTCCGGATCGCGATGACACTGCAGGCACCACTCCATCGTCAGCGGCGCCGCCTGATAGACGTCGACCATCCGGTCGACAGGACCGTGACAGGTGTTGCAGCCGATGCCATCGCGAACGTGGACGGCATGGTTGAAGAAGACGAAATCCGGCAGGCGCGTGACCCGCTGCCAGGCGACGGGGCGACCCGATCGCCTGCTCGCGCGAATCGGGGCGAACATCGATGAGTTCAGCAGCGTGTCGTAGTGACACGGCACGCAGGCCTGCGTCGGCGGCAATCCGGCCATCGCCGCCTTCTCCGCACCCGCGTGGCAATAGCGGCAGTCGATGGAGAGGCCGGTCGCGTGGAGGGCGTGGGAGAACGGCACCGGCTGTCGATAGGCGCGGTACTGGCCGGTCGCCGCCGGAGTGCGCGCGATGGCCCAGAGCGCGCCGGGAACGCCGAGCAGGAGCACGGCGACGCACATTGTTGCTGTACGAACTATTGTGCTGCTGCGCGGCGGGAACAACTGAGGCATGTCGTCGACGCGGTTCGCCGCGGCCGGTGCTGCCGATCAGCGCCACGCCGCGCCGTGCATCGATGCACGGCATGTGCCCGGTCGATCGGCGCCGCGCCGACCCCACCCCGTCCGGATTCGCTGCACAGGAGGCGTTCAACGTCGTTGCTGCGACCTCCCCGAGCCGCGGCTGCATCGAATTCCAACGCAACCATTCCAAATGGAAATGAAAATTGTTGGGGTTTTCGAGCAGATGCTCATCCGGTGTGTAAAACCGGCTTATTGCTGTGTCTCGAACATCGGATTTCGCCGGTCGCCGCGCCGAAACGTTCGAAAAACCGCCGATTTCACCATGGCCCTTCGCTTGCCTGAACGGATGAGCGCAGGGGTGGCTCACTCCCCATCACAGCAGTAAAGCGGCTCTTCGGTAAACCCGAAACGCTGGTTACCGGTGTGTTCGGGTCTGGCCTCGCCCACGGCCCCGCTGCGCCGGAGCCACTGTTTCGCTGCAACCCCACCGAGCTCGACAGCGCATACGTACCAGGAGGAAGTGCGCCGTGGTCAAGAACCGGGTCCGTTCGTGTGTGATCGCTCTCGTGGTTTCGCTCGCCGGTACCGGCGTCGCGTCCGCCCAGGACGTCGTCCTCTATGCCGCTCAGGCGCCCGTGGTGAAAGGCACGTATCGGCGCGTCGCCGATTCGACGGCGGCTGGTGGTGCACGGATGGAATCACCGAACACCGGCCGCGCCAAGCGTGGGGCCGCCGCGGCGTCGCCGGCCGACTATTTCGAGCTGCAGTTTCAGGCGAGCGCCGGTGTCGGCTACCGCCTGTGGATCCGCGGCAAGGCCGTGGGAGACGCGTGGCAAAACGATTCCGCTTTCGTGCAGTTTTCCGATAGCGTGACGGCGCGCGGCGCGGCGACCCTCCGGATCGGGACCACATCGGCGGCCATCTACTCGCTCGAGGACTGCACGAACTGCGGCGTCGATGGTTGGGGCTGGAACGACGACTTCTACGGCAGCGGCAGCGCGCCGCTCATCTACTTCAAGTCGACGGGCACGCATACGGTTCGCGTGCAGGTACGCGAGGACGGCCTGTCGATCGACCAGATCGTGCTCTCGCCCGCAGCATTCGTCGCCGTCGCGCCTGGCAGGACGAAGAACGACGCGGTGATCCTTGCCGAGGCCGGTGAAACGACGACGGCCCCGCCGACGCCCGCCGCGAAGATCCCGGTGGTGACTGCCGAATCCGGCCGCGACATCGTCCTTTATGCTGGCAAGGCGCCGCTCGTCAGCGGCGCTTACCGCAGGGTCGCGGATCCGACCGCGGCCGGCGGCGCACGGATGCAAACGCCCGACGCCGGTCACGCGAAGCGCGAGGTTGCCGCGGCGTCGCCCGCCGACTACTTCGAGCTGCAGTTTCAGGCGACCGCCGGTGTCGGCTACCGGCTGTGGATCCGCGGCAAGGCCGCGCGAGACGCGTGGCAAAACGATTCCGCTTTCGTGCAGTTCTCCGACAGCGTGTCCGCCAGCGGCGCGGCGACGTTCCGCATTGGCACGACGCAGGCCGCGATGTACTCGCTCGAGGACTGCGCGAACTGCGGCGTCGCCGGCTGGGGCTGGAACGACAACTACTACGGCCGCGCCAAGCCACCGCTGATCTACTTCCAGTCCACGGGCACGCACACTCTGCGCGTGCAGGCTCGGGAGGATGGTCTGTCGATCGACCAGATCGTCCTGTCGTCCGCGGCGTTTGTGACCGTCGCACCGGGCAAAGCGAAAAAGGACACCGTGGTGCTCGCCGAGTCCGGCGAAGTGACACCGACCCCCACGCCGACACCGACACCGACCCCCGCGCCCACCCCGGTCCCGCCGCCGACGCCGGCACCGGTTCCCCCGCCGCCTCCGCCATCCCCCGACCCGCGGAACGCTGCGCCGGTGTTCGAACCCGACCCGGATGGGTTCCGCATCTCACAGCTGGCGCCGGCTCGCCCCGTCGCACCAGCGACCGTCTACTTCACGGCGTCGGCGAAAGGCCCCGAGGCGGCCGACACGCTGACCTACGTGTGGGATTTCGGCGATGGCGCGCCGACGGTGACGACGACGCCGTCGGCAACCGAGGCCTCGCGGCAGAACGTGGTCCACACGTACACGGCCGCGGGAACCTACACCGCCCGGGTAACGGTGTGGGATCAGGCGCACAACCACACGACGAGGACCGGCACGGTGACCATCGGCGCCCCGGCGCCGACCACCGGCGGCACGCCCTTGAAGGTCCTCCAGTGGAACACCTACAAGGGCCGGACGACCGACACACGCACGGAAAACTCGAAGATCTGGTTGTTCGCGCGCTGGATTGCGGCCGCGGATGCCGACGTCGTCCTCTTCCAGGAAGTGATGGGCTCCAATGTCGCGAGGATGTACCAGGCGGAGCTCGAAAGCCTGACGGGCGATACCTGGTCGTACTTCTTCCGCAGCGATGAGAACACCGACAGCAAGACGGCGCAGGGGGTTGCCATCCTGACGCGGCTGCCGATCCTGACGCAGGACTCCATCGCCTACATGCCGTGCCCGAGGGCGGGCGTCGAGCAACGCGCCGCGATTGCGGTCACCGTTCCGGTCAACGGCCGCAACATCACGCTGATCGACACGCACCTGTCGTCCTACACCAGCTCGGCTGACGAGGCCTGCCGCCTCGTTCAGGCCAAGGAGCTGACGAAGTGGGCGTCGACGACCGCCGGCGACGCACGCATCGTCACCGGCGACCTCAATGCCACTCCGGACGAGCCGGCGATTGCGCAGTTGCTCACCGCCTACGACGACGTCTGGACCACGGCCCTCGGCGCGTCGCGGGCGATCGCGTATCCGGACAATCCGGTGGCGTCCGTCCATACGCGAGGCCTGCGCCTGGACTACGTGATGAAATCGAAGGGGTCGTCAATCCTGGAAGTGCTGGCGGCGCAGGTGCCGGACACCCGCGACTTCACGAACGATCACCCCGTCGCGTCGGCGGCGCAGGACGGTTGGAAGCCCCACAATCTCGCGCCGCGGGTCTCCGACCACGACATGATCATCGCGACGTTCCTGGTGAAGTAGTCCAGGACCGCCAGTCCGTGCCGCACCGTACCGCCGTCACGGCGGTGCGGTGCGCTTCGCCTCCGCAGGGCACCGCTCTTGCTAAGTTCCAGCACACCTGGGCATGGCTGTGCTGCTCTCCATCATCGTTCCCTTCTTCAATTCGGCGGGTAAAGCCGAACGTCTTCTGTCCACGCTGGCGCGAATCGACGACGCCGACGTCGAGTTGATCTTCGTCGACGACGGCTCGAGCGACAGCACCGACTCGTACCTGCATGAATGGCGGTCACGCATGCGGGTGCCGTGTACGGCCGTGCGTCAGGAGAACAAAGGACCTGGCGCCGCCCGGAATCACGGTCTGGATCTCGCGTCGGGGCAATTCATCTGGTACGTCGACGCGGACGACGACATCAATCCAGACGTCATCCCGATCGTCAGGCGGCTGCGGGCGAACGGCTACGATTTCATCGATTTCGAAGTCGAGCATTTCACCCCCGAGGGCGGCCCCATCCGCCCGTCGCGCGGCATGCGCGCCGGTCCGCTCAAGCTCGCCGAAGGCGAACACACCGCCGAGGCGGTGACGAGGCTGGCGCTGCTGCGGACGATCGGGTGGCCCTGGCCGAAGATCCTGAGCCGCGAGTTCCTCGTCCGACACGGCGTGCGCTTCCCCGAGCACTGCGTGTACGAAGAGCTTCCATCGCTGTTCTGGTACCCGCTGATCGTCGACCGGTTCTACAAATCGAACGTGGTCGCGTACTTCCACCACCAGGATGGAGAATCGATCACGCGGTCGGCAGGGCGGAAGGGCCCGCGGTTCTACGACCGGCTGTTCACGGCGCCGCTGGCCGTCGCGGTGACGACGCGTTACCGCTGCACCGACGAGGAGCGTCGCCGGATTGACGACAAGTTCACGAACATCTTCCTCATTCACACCATCGAGATGCTGGTCGATTCGGGCGACTGGCCATCGATCCCTCGGGTGATGCGGTTCTACCGGGAAGAAGCTGGACGCCTCGGGGTGCAACCGAGCCCGTGGTCGTATCTGCTGCGTCGCGACCAGCGGATGGCGGCGATCGTGCCCTGGCTGCTCTCGTACTTGTACCCCTCACAGCGGCGCTGGTTCGAGCGCCTTCATCAGAAGGCCTGGCGCTACCCCGTGTCGTTTCCACCGGCCGACGTCGTCCCCAGTTCTGCGAGCGTCAGATGCCTTACACCGTCGCCATCCAGCCAGACCAACTAACGCAGAAGAACGGCGAGAAACAGTCCTTTTCGTCGCGGTGGGCCGCGCGTGCCGTGGAAACCGGCGTCACCGTCCGGACCGTCGACGTCTATGCGCCGAATTTCTTCGAGCAACTCGCCGGATGCGACGGCTTCATGTGGCGCTTCGGCTACGCGCCGAACCCACGGCTGTTCGCCAAGCGGTTGCTGCCGGCGATCGAACATGGACTGGGTATCCCCGTGTTCCCGTCGTTCGAAACGGCGTGGCACTTCGAGGACAAGATCGCCCAGTCGTACCTGCTGCAGGCGGCCGGCATTCCGACGCCGCGAACGTGGGTGTTCTGGGATCGCAAGTCGGCACTCGAATTCTGTCGCTCGGCCACGTACCCATTGGTGCTGAAGCTGTCCTACGGCTATCAGTCGGGCAACGTGCGGCTGCTGAACGACTTCGACGATGCCGCGTACTGGATCGCGCGATTGTTCGGACCGGGCGTGACCGGCCTGCGCGCGCCCGCGCCGGCGTGGCGCCACGCGCTGCAGCGGGCCAAGGGCGCGCTGCGGCACCTGCGGGATGCGCCGCCATTCGCTGACCTCGACTACTGCGAACTGCAGCACGGGTACTTCTATGTCCAGGAGTTCCTGCCGGGCAACGACTACGACACCCGGGTGACGGTCATCGGTAATCGCGCGTTCGCGTTTCGCCGGTTCAACAGGCCCGGGGACTTTCGCGCCAGCGGCAGCGGCCGGATCAACTGGGACCCGCCGGAGATCGATCTCGAAGGCGTCAGGCTGGCGTTTCGCGCCGCGCGGCATCTGCAGACGCAGTCGCTGGCGGTCGATCTGTTGCAACGCGGCGGACGCAAGGTGCTGGCCGAGATCAGCTACACGTACGCCAGCTGGGCCGTCCGCGACTGTCCCGGCCACTGGGTGCTGCAGGGCGACGCCGAAGGCGGCCCGCTCTCCTGGGTCGAGGGGCGGATGCACCCGGAAGATGCGATCTTCGACGACTTCGTCGCGCGGCTACGCTCCCGCGACGCGAAGATCGTCGCGTGACATCTGCCAGTAGAACAACAGCTCGCGCTGTTTTTCGACTCCGGCATCTGATGGCGTGCCCGGCTCGCGAAGCCGTTCGAGCGCATCGGGGTTCAGAAACGCGTCACCCGAGTCGAGCGTCGATACGGACTGATCGAGAAACGTCGATCGTGTCCAGAACGGAGCGCCGCCGAACCGTCCTCTCGCGAGGAGCGACGACAGCCGCGGGCGTCGCTGCAGGAACTCGGCGAACCGCGCGGTCATCACGTCCCAGTCGACGCCGCGACTGAATCGATCGATCGTTCCGCCCGACACCGCCGGGACATCGAGCGCCTTCGGAAAGCGGCGCTCGAACAGCCGCCGGTACAGCTGATGACCTCTCTTCAGCTCGGTAGGAATCGCCGCCGCCATCGTCCAGAACGATTTGCTCAGCCCCGGCGCGAGCGCGATGACGTCGTTGCTGAATACCTGGAGCGGATTGGGCGCAATCCGGTGCCGCGTGCGATTGCGGACGACGAACTGCGACACGCCCGATTCGTCGTCCACGTACTTGGCGCGCTCGGTCGTCAGCGTCTGCAGGAAGGCTTCTTCCATCGCCGTGACCACATCCGGACGGAACAGTCGGCGGGCCGCGGTCCAGAGCGCGTTGTCCGTACGCGCTGCGTGCCGCAGGTATGCGTCGAATCCGCCGGGATGCTGGTGGACCGGGAACAGCGCGCAGCCGGGAAAGATGCCGTCCCATACCGCCTCGATGCCGGTCCGCAGATGCGAGGACAGCTGCGCGATGAACAGGTACAGGCTGGGTGACGCGACGTCGCTCGTTCTGACGTAATCCAGATAATCGGACGTCGAAAAGAATTCGCGCCGCGGCACGCGGCGATCGACGTCGAGAGCGAAGACGCGGGCGACGCGCGAGGCCAGCTTGCCGTCGAGATCGTCCTGTTCGTCCGGATGCGCGAGCGTCAGGACGGACGGGCGATGTCCGATGCTATCCAGCGCTCCGAGGATCAATCGCGAATCGTAGCCGCCGCTGAGACACACGACCGGCCGCGGATGGTACGCGAGGCAGGCTCGGATTTCGGCCACGATCTGATCGGCGAGGTTGTCGATCGTCGAATCGTCAACGGTGCCGACGTGTGGCGACGGCCAGGTCCAGTACGGCGATACCGACAGTCTGTCGGTGTCCGGCTCGTAGACCACGACCGATCCCGGAGCCACTCGCCTGACGTCAGCGACCAGGGTGCGGTCCGCGATCGTGTGTCCGAACGACAGGAAGGCGCCCCACCCGGCGAGGTCCGGACTGGCGTCAGACAGTCCCGAGGCGGTCAGGGCGCGCGCTTCGCTGGCCAATGCCAACAGTCCCGGGCGACGAGCAAAGTAGAGCGGCTGCATGCCGAGAATGTCCGTCACGATCGTGAGTCGGCGCAGCGCGTCGTGCCACATGACGGCGGCGAACGGGCCGTCCAGGTCCGTCAGGCTCGCGACGGCATCGTCCCAGTCCGCTTCGGCCACGCGGCGAAGCCGTTCCGCGATAGCGGTCGAACAGGAGATCGGCGTTCCGGCAATGAGAAGACGTGCGGCGCGCCCCTCGTAGACGGCCGGTACCTGCGAATGGAGATCGGACGTGCGCACGCCGCCGAGCGCTCCGGATGCGGTATCGACGGTGAACCGTTCATGCCACGGCCGCGCTTGGAGCGCCGCCTGCATCCGCGCCACGACCTCGCTGGCCGGCTCGGACGTGGTCCCGAAACACGCGCAGAGTTTCACGCGGCACGGCGTAGCGGATCGCGTGCCAACCGCGGTCTCGCGGGCGGCCGCCCGTCGTGCCGAATCGCGTCGCCACCTTGTTGCGCGCCCCCATGGAACGCCGGCAATCGCACCGGCGTATCGTGCGGGAATGAACAGCGTGTTCGCCTCGCTCTGGCAGGACGTGCGTTACGCGGCGCGGCTGCTCCGCCGACGCTGGTCATTCGCGCTCGGCGTCGCTGCCACCATCGGCGTCGGCCTGGGGCTGCTCGGCTCCTGCTTCGCGCTGGTCAACGCCTACCTGCTGCGCCCGATCGACCTGCCGGAGCCACGGAGCCTGTACGCGCTCGGCTGGGACAGCGCGAATCGGCATGGCGAGCGGTTCACGCTGGCGGATCTCGACGAACTGCGCGGCCTCCCCGACGTCCGTGACGCGGCCGGCGGACGCGAGGCGACGGTGGTCGACGGGAACACGTCGCTCTCCGGCATCCTGGTCACCGGCAACTACTTTCGACTGCTGGGCGCGTCGCCGCTGATGGGCCGTCTGCTGCTGCCGGCGGACGCGTCCGCACGCGGCGCTTCGGCCGTGGTCGTGCTCTCGGAGACCGCGTGGCGCGCCAGATATGGCGCCGACCCCTCGATCGTCGGCCAGCGCATCCCGCTCGGACGCCAGCGCTTCGAGGTGGTCGGCGTCGCGCCGGCGGCAGCGGCGCTCGGCAGCCAGGAATCAGTGGCGTTCTGGGTGCCGGTCACGATGGCCGCCGCGTTTGCCGGCGTCGATCCGACGGCGCCCGATGGGCCGCCGTCGTTGTTCGCCGTGGTGCGCGTCGAGCCGGGAACAACTGCGGCGCAACTGCGCGCGGCGTTCGCCGGCTGGCTGGGCAGGCGCTTTCCAGCGGCGAGCGACCGGGCACCGCTCTCGCTGCGCGTGGATTCGCTTGCCACACGCCTGCCGCTCTCCGGGCCGATGGTCGGCCTGGTCGTCATTCTGCTCTCGGCGTTCGGCCTGATCCTGCTGGTCGCCTGCGCCAACGTCACGAACCTGATGCTGGCGCGCGCGTTGTCGCGGCAACAGGAGGTCGCGATTCGGATGTCACTCGGGGCGCGACGAAGGCAGATCGTCCGCCTGCTCGTGGTCGAAAGCCTCGTGCTGGCAGTTCCCGCGGCGATCGTCGGCACGGCAATGACGTTTGCCTTCGCGCGCGCGTTCCCGGCGATCGTCGTCGCGACGTTCCCCGTGAACGTCCTCCCGGTCGACGTGCTCCTGGCGCCGCTCGACCCTGACGCGCGCGTGCTGACGTTCCTCGCGGTCGCGGCAGCGGCGGCGGCGGTCGTGGTGAGCCTCGCACCGGCCGGCCGGATGATCCACACGGAGCCGGCGCGGGCGGCACGCGGCGACTCGTCGCTCGATCCGCGACGGTCGCGGCTGCGCTCGACGCTCGTCGCCACGCAGGTCGCGGCCTCGGTGCTGTTCCTCGTCGGCGCGGTCGGACTGACCACCGAGTTCCGGCGCGTCGCGCACATCGATCCGGGAATCCGCTACCAACAGGTCACGTTGGTCACGGTCGATCCGCAGGTGCGCCCGGCGCTGGCCGCGCGGCTGGCAAGCGATCCCTCCGTCGAGGCGGTCGCAGCCTCGTCGGCGGCGGCGCGCTGCCGACGATTCAAGGGCGGGCGTCGACGACCGGCATCTCCGCACCGATCGGATTCATGGCCGTGTCGCCCGAGTACTTCGGCATCTTCGACATCGCCGTTACCGCAGGCCGTCGCTTTACGGCCGACGAAGCGCGAACCGGCGCCGCCGTCGCTCTGGTGAGCCAGGCGACCGCCGACGCGCTGTGGCCGCATACGAGCGCCGTTGGCCAGACGCTGGAGTTGTCGCCCGCGGCGGGTGCTCGTACCGGCCGGCGACCCTCCTATACGTCGGTGCGGATCATCGGCGTCACCGAGGACGTATCCAACGGCAGCCCGTTCGACGGCCCCGATCTCACGTGCATCTACTTCGTTGCCGATGCGCGGATGCCCGGCGACTTGGTGCTGCTCGCGCGCGCGCGAACCGATTCGAACGCCGTGCGTCGAGGCGTCGCCGGTGCGATGAACGTCATCGCGCCCGGCGCGACGTTCCGGGCGACGCCGCTGCCCGAACTGCTCGGCACGGCAAGCTGGGTGTTCGGCGCGCTGTCGGCAACGGCGTTGGGGCTCGGGCTCCTCGGTCTCCTGCTCGCCTGCTCGGGCACGTTCGCCGTCGTCTCGTACCTGGTCGCGCTGCGCACGCGCGAGTTCGGCATCCGCCTGGCGATCGGCGCGACCGGAAGCCAAATCGTCCGGGGAATCGTGGGCGAGATGCTGCGGACCGGGGGCTCCGGCGTTGCTGCCGGCGCGCTCGCCGCGTTCGCGTTCGGACGCATCACCGGCGGCCGCGTGCCGATTCTCCCCGCGCCCGGAGCCTTCTCATACGTCGTTGGTATTGCCGTGGTGGCGATCGCCACGGCGGTTGCGGCCCTGCTCCCGGCAAGGCGCGCGGCGAGGATCGATCCGGTTCAGGCGCTGCGATCGGAGTGAGATCGGGAACGAGGTCGACGCGCCGCCGAAGCGTCAGTGCGTCAGCGCGTACAGCACGATGTTCGTCGCCAGCGCATAGCCCGAGGGTGAGAACTCCGCGAAGTATTGCGGGTCATCCCCTTCGCGCTCCATCGAATCGCCGATGTCGGTGTTGTGGGTCATCGCGACCATGATGCGACCGTGGGCATCGGCAATCGCGCGGAAGTCCGCATGAGGACTGTCGGACCCCCGCTCTCTCGTGTCGCTGCCGGGACCGCCCCACGCAAAGATGCTGGGGACCTGCTTGACGTCGGTGATGGTGAACAGGGTCTGCCGGATTGGATCGGCGGCGGCCACGTCGACAATCGGGAACTCCGGCAGCACCCGGGTGATCTGCCTCCTCCATTGATCCCAGGCGGGCGTGCCCCAGAAGTCGTCCACCCAGAGAAACCCACCCTTCAGCAGGTAGTCCCGCAGGCGCTGCACCTCGCTGTTCGAGAGCGCGGCGGTGCCGACGTCGGAACCGATCAGCAGCGGACATTCGAACAACTGGTCGTCGGTCAGCCGGACCACCCAGTAGTTGACGCGGCGGCCGGCATCCCGGCTGACGTCGACCTTGGTCAACTCCGAGAGCCGTGTCAGCAGGTTGATCTCGCCGAACGGATAGTCGGTGCTCCACCCGATCCCGCCGGCTTCCGGCCGATCGCTGCGGAACATCCACTTGCAGATGGTGAACCGGCCGTCGTGGAAATCCTTCGGCGGAACCCGAATGCCGGCGCCGGCGCCTTCGACGACACCGAACCGCTGCGCCAGCGAGACCGCGCCGCCGACGGCGACGAGCGCGAGCATCACGGCGATGCCGGTACGCAGACGCGACATGCGCGCATGGTAGTGCAGGGCGAGGGCGCCGGGCTACACGTGCCTGCTACCCTGGCGACCGCCCGACGCGACCGTCATTCACCGCGCGGTAACCGAGAACGGAGGGTCGAAGCCGAGTCCGCCCGACGCCTTCGCACGCTGCACGCTCATCCATCGCAACGCGTACGCCTGTCGCGGATCGGTTCCGGCATTCAGATGCAGTACGTCGGTCGGCAGCAGCTCGATGAGCGCGTGCGATTCATTGTCGCGGAACAGATCGATGTCGCCGTCGAGCGTGAGAACGCCGGCATCGGCCGTCTTCGAAAAGGTGAACTGCACATTGCCCTCGGGGTAGCGCACCTCCTTGAAGCTGATGAACGATCCGCGATGCAGCGCATGCGGCGCCACCGAGAACGTACGGTGGGCGGCGGCGAGCCAGGTCACCATGTCGTCCTGGGCGAGCGCGAAAAAGCGGTCGTTGTCCAGATGCTGGAGCTCCTCGACGAACTCGAGCGGATGCCGCTGGCCGGCGCCGTCGACCGTCACCGATTGGCCCGCACCGAAGCCGGCAAATGCGCTCGAGATGCTGAGAAGCGTCGCCAGCCCTCCGGCGTTCACGTCGTGGAGCTGGCTATACGCGCCATCGTCCGATGAACCGAACGTCCGCTGCAGGAAGCTGCGCATCAGCGGCTCCAGGCGGGGATGGACGGCAGACAGGGCGGACAGCGGTTCGAACGCGAGCCGACTCTTTCGCGGCAGCAGCATCACAGCGACCGCGACCTCGGCATCGTCGTCGAGACGCACGCCGACCTGGCCGGCATCCAGATGATCGTCGGCGCTGACCAGGACGCGGTAGAGATCGTTCGGCCCGTCGGTGAACGGAATCGTGAACCGGATGGTCGAGGCGTGGTGCACCGCCTGGTGAACGGTCCGTTGGGCGCCATCGATCAATCTCACCGACGTCGCGCCACCAAAGGGCTGCCGACTCCCGTCGGCGATTTGCAGCACCAGGGTCGCGGTGTTCATCGCTGCACCAGATCGGTCCAGGTGATGCCATCGCCGACGTCCGGGGTCATCGCGACCGCGCGTTGTTGATCCTCGTTTTTCGCGACCGCAGGCCGCAGCGCGGCCAGGTTCTTGAGGGCATTGAACCAGAACGGAGCGCCGAGGCTCAGGAGGACGACGCTCACGAGAATTCCCGGAATCTGGCCCGGCGCGGGCGGCCAGCCAGGACGAAGAAGCGCCCACACGCTCTGATCCTTCGGCAGCTCCTTCATCACCGTGTCGGCAAACATCTGCACGTCCTGCCGGGCAGCAGTGCCGACGCTCGGCTCCTTGGCGATGCTCTGCGCGGCGGTCACCAGGCCGGACCGCACCGAGGCGTCGTTACGCAGCGTCTTCAGCACGTAGAACGTGTCGACGCCGGTGGTGGCGACGAGCAACGTCGAGATCACCACCGTATAGATCCGCATGTGCATCGTGAACCGCTGCGACACGCGCTCCATGGTCGAATCGAACCAGGACTGGGTGACCCGATTGTTGTCGCGGAGCCATTGCAGATCGGGGTTCGCCTGTGGTTGCGATCCGAGCAGCGCCACGGTCTTGACGAACTCGTCGAATCGGATCGTCGTGGCGAGCTTCCAGCGCCCGATCGGCACCTTCGAGTCGGAGACGAGCGGATACGACAATACGGCGGCGACAACGGCGCCGGCGTTGCGATTGACGTCGGCTCCGAACAGCTTGGGTGTCGGCGCCGGCGGCGGGAACCGCTCGCTGTGCAGTTGCTGGAGGAGCATGCTCAATCCCCACCGCAGGTTCGTCCCGCGCAGACCCATGGCGCCGGCGGCGGCCTGGGCGATGACCATCGCGACAAGACTGAGGCCGAGCATCACGACCGACAGACCGATAAGCACGTCCAGGTTCACCAACACGTCGCACCATCCTCTCGACGCGCGGCCAAGGCCGCGCCCTATCCACTTACTGCGCTGGCTGCGGTGCTGCGCTCGCGGGCTGAGACGCGGTCGACGACGACTGCAGTGGCGTGAACAGCCGAATCAAATCGACTGCGACGCCAAGCCGCCAATCGTCACGCGTCCGCTCATCGTGAGTGAGCGTATGCAGGTACACGGCTGCCGATGGGAGTTGTACGGTCGCGGCTCCCTTCAGGATGACCGGGTCGCGCTCGACCAGGCCGTCGAGTGCCTTGACGCGCTGCAGGCGAGCCGCGCCGAACAAATACACCGCATTGGCGCGGTTGTCCACCGGCAGCGGATAGAACCCGTCGAGCGACATGACGAGGCCACGCCGCACGCCGCCGGTCACCGCCTCGTTCTGCCCGACCGTGATGTCGATCAACCCGGGGAAATTCACCCGTTTCGCGCAGGCGTCATCGGTGCAATCGAAGTGATGCGTCTTCAGCCGGAGACCGGTCTCCCACGAGCCGTAGAACCGCTGCCGGTCGGGCACGACGAAACCGATGTAGGTGAACGTCGCCCGGCCGGGCACATCCTCCGGGACGAATCGCGCGCGCGCCTGCTCGGTCATCTCGAAGAGCGGCGGTTCTCCGCTTGACGGCGCCGGCGTCGTGAACCCGGCCGCTGCGATCCCGAGCACCTGGAACTGATAGTGATCCCCGAAATTGAACGACCACTTGGTGCGCGGCCCGAACTCGACACCCGCGCGAAGCGTCAGCGCATTGAACACGTCGCTGGTATTGCCCGACACGAGCGTGTCCTCGAATCCGCCGACGAACTGCTGCACGCCATTCACCGCGTCGGTCGCCGTACCGTTGAACCGCGCGTTGAGCCAGGCGCCGAGCGCCGGTTTGTCGGTGCGCGTCACCGGATGGGTATCCAGTGGCGCGGTGAGCATGAAGTCGACGAGGAAGTGCTGCGACCGATCGCCCGAGCTCGGATTCACGGTCTCCGCGCCCATCGTCAATCGCGTGTCTTCCGACGTGAACCGGTCCTGTCCGGCGTCGGCGCGCCACGCGACGGACAAGGCGATGACCAACCCCGTGATCCCGATCCCGAGAACCCGACGACCCGTTGCGTTCACGACCCTTCCTCCGTTCTGTCGATCCAACACCGACTCTGTCCACGGTAGCGGCGCGCACGGGCGCTCGGGCCCGTTATCTCGATAAGGTCGCCGCCGCGGGCCGCTACACGGCGATCGCGGTCGCTCGATCGGACACCGTCGTGGTCTTCGACGTCACGCGGCGATCGAACGTCAGCCACTCGTGTCTGTCGTAGTCGTACAGCTGACACGCCGCCGTCGTCTTGACGAACAGCGACGGCGACCACCGCTCGACAATCACGTCGCCGGCGAAAGCGGTCTCCAACCGCCGCTGCGCTCCCGGCAGCTGACGAAACGGCACGCGCGGATCGACGTGATGCGCGCCGTGGACGGTGATGTTGTGCAGCAGCAGCTCGACGATCGGCGGAAGCGCGACGTGCACCGTCGCCCGCACCTGACCCTCGTAGAAGCTGGACTCCTGCTTCGTCCGGAACCACGGCACCCGCGGATGCGTGTGATGGAGAAGGTGACGATGGAGAAGAGCGTGTGGAAGATCCACCACGGCGCCAGGACGAGCATCGCGACGATCGTCGCGCCGCTCAGCACCGGTCCTCCTGCTTCCGTGGAGAAGCGTGGCCCGACGGCGCCGCAGAACAGCGCGTAGCCGCCAATCACAGTCGCCACCAGCATCCGGTCGACGTTGAGCCGCCGCGCATCGAGGTAGCGGCGGTCGCGTCGGCGCGGCACCGCCATGTGCTTCCACCAGATCTCGACGATCGAGTGCACCCACAGGCCCCACCACGCTCGATACACGCGCTCGAGCGCGCGCCGCCAACGCCGCATCGCCGCGTACTGCGCCGGCGACACCGGACGCCACGAGTAATCGCACTCCGCGACGTTCGTCCACCCGTGATGCAGGTGGTTGTGGCCGCGAATCCACGGCGTGTATGGATACCAGGACGGCAGAAAACACGCCGTGGCGAGAATTCGATTCATCCGTCGCGAACCCGCGAGGCTGCCATGTGCCGCGTCGTGCGCCAGCGCGAACAGCATAGCGGTCGCCAACCCGGCGATCCCCACACACGCCAGCTTGACCGGCCACCACGGGGCGATCACGGCGCCGGCAGAACTGGCGAACAGCAGCAGGTAGTCGAGTACCGCGTAGGTCACACCGATCGCCGTCGAGGGCTGCGGCGTCTCTGGCGACGTCACCGCTCGCAACTGGTGCGCCTTCATCGCTTCGTCACCCGCAGGTACGCGACGTGACGGTTGGCGTCGGTGAACTGCTCCACGGCGGCAACCCTGTCATCGGCGATCGATGCCGCCAGCGACCGCAGCTCCGCCGGTGTGCGGTAGACGAGATGCCAGTCCATCGCCGCTTCCATGAACGCGGCGTCGCCCGTCGCCGGAGTGAAATTGGCGATCAGAAGCCGGCCCCCCGGCCGCAGCATTCGCCACAACGCCAGCGTCAACGCCCGCGCCACATCGTCGGCGAGGTAGTCGTACAAGCCGGCGGCATACGCGAGATCCAGGTCGTCGACTCGCAGCGACCGGCGCAGGAGGTCGCCGACGCTGGCGCACCGCGCGCCGACGTTGTAGCGGCCGTACTGGGCGTCGACGACGGCGGTGCTGTCGGGATCCTGATCGACGGCGATGATCGACGCGCGGCGGTCACGGGCGGCGCGGCTCCACTCCACTTCCCGCAGGTGACCGCAGGCCACCGACAACACGCGGGCGTCTGGCCGCGTCGCCGCCACGTCGTCGATCTCGCGCGCGAGGATCGCGCGCCGCGTGCGGACACTCTGAAAGCAGGGCGAGTCGAATTCGAAAGCGTAGAGCATGCCGCCGAGCGGCGACATGAGATCGAAGTCGGGGCAGGCGCCGTAGATCAGATCCATGAGCACGGCGTCGCCGGCGTAGCCGCGCGGCTTCGCGTAGGCGCGATGCGTGAACGGCGACTGTCGCAACAGCGCGTGGAGCGGATGGCTCCGGATCGCTTCGCCGACCGCACGCCACTCGACGGGCGTCAGGCGATCGCGCAGGTCGTTGAGGGCGTGGCGCAGGTGCGCCATGCCGGCGTGCACGTCGGTGCCCAGCAGGGCGCGATAGACGGTGTCGAACGTTTCTGTGCTGGTGGCGCAGGTTACGAGTGTGGTCATCGGCTTCTTCCTTCGACAGCTGTTGGCGGTGATGGTGGCGATGCGGGACGGTTCCCCGTCGAAGGTAGGCGGCAGCCGCGCGTGTACGACGCGTTATGTCGATAACGGTTGGCCACGTCCTCCGCCGATCGGAGGACGTGGCGCGCAACGGCTGTGACTGTGGAGGGAAAGAGCGAAACCGAGGTCGATGGCGTCAGCCGATCGTGCGAAAACACGCCGTCATGCGTGCGGGCGTCCGGTCGACCAGTACCGCTCCTGGATCTGGATGACGCGATCCGGTCGGCGCAGGCGGAACCGGCGTTGACTCGCGGCATTCTGGCACCGGGCGCTGCAGTACCGCCGCCGAGGCGCCGCCACGTTCGGCATCGGCCGATAGCAGTTGCCGCAGACGGCGCGGGAGGCAAGTCTCGCGTGCTGCTCCAGGTATTCGTCCAGCCGGTAGCGGTTCCACAACCGCTCGTACTCGCGCGGCGTCAGCGTACGGGTGGTGTGGATCTCGCCGTCCCTCAGGATCACCCCAGGCAGACGGACGATCGGGAAATCGTGATGCGCCAGCGTCGTGCGCCACCGGATGCCTTCAGCGACGAATCGCCCGCGGGCGTCGACCTGCACCAGACCAATTGCGACGTGCGGGCTGTATCCCGCTTCGACTTGCGCGCGCAGTTGATTCAACAGTCCGACGCGAACCACGTCGTCGAGGAGACGCACTTCCTCGGCGGCCCGGTGATAACGCGCCGCTTCGTCGCGCGGCAGGTCGTCCCAGACCGCCTCGACGAGTCGATCGACGAACCGGAGGCGCTTCGCCACGGCGTCGTTGAGCGTGACGCCATGCGGTGACGGGACATCGCAGTCGAGATGCGTCTGCAACGCGCGAACCTGGCCCCGCGCGTATCGCTCCAGCACCATGCGGTCGTCGCGTTCGTAGGCCAGGTGGCCGGCGGTGAGCGTCTGGTCGATGAAGCGTTCCTCGAACCGCGCAGTAGCGGTGAGTTCGTCAGCATCCCAGCCGGCGCGCTCGCACGAGAGCAGCAGCCGTACGCGCGACGGGACGTACAGCGGCACGAACGACGTCGCGGTGTCGCCGGCGCTGCCGCCGGTCATCGGAAACCAGCCCCGTTCGGCCATGCGAGCCAGGTCGTCGCACGAGGCGTCGATGGCCCACTTCGCGGCCAGCGCGTCGCGTACCCACTCCAGCGGTCGAAGGACGGTCCGGTCGAACAGACCGGTCGTGACGGCGTCGACGTTGCCGCGTTCGTCCACCACCCCGATTCCCGGCGCCAGTTCGGTCGTTTCATTCTTCCCGACGCGCATTCCTGTTCTCTCCTCCACGACAGACGGTATCGGCATCGACCCCGCCGGGCCGCCCCTTATGACGATAAGGGTCGGCCGGCGATCCGCCCAGCGGCGGCCTATCGAGCGATCGCCTGGCGGCCACCGCAACCGCGTTGCGAATGGGCAGGCCGAGGGAACGCGCCAACCTGAGCCATTTCCAAAAGGACATCAGTCGCCTGAGCATCCGCCGTCTGCGCGTAATGAACACCGCGACAGCGCGAACCGAACAGACCGTCTGGCAGGAGCAGGCGGCGAGCACGCCGCCGCGGCAATCAGGATCGCTCGTCCCCTTGCGGACGATTGCCCATCAGCCGTGTCAACCGCCGGATGGCGCGGGTTGCCGCCATCCGGGCGGCGGCGACCGACGGCTTCCGCAGCACCGCGGCAAGCTCACGATCCGTGAGCCCCCATTCGAGCCGCGCAACGACGGCGCGGCGCTCATCCTTGGAGAGCCGCGCGAGCGCGCGCTGGTACCGAGCCATGTCGTCACGCACGATCGCCGCGTCGAGCGGCGACGGATCGCCGGTTGAAAGCGTGGCGCCGAGCTCCGCGTGCGGTGGCCGGCGGTGAGCGGTGCGAACTTCGTTCTTGATGCCGTTCCGCAGCGCCGTTTTGACATACGCCAGCAGACTGGCGCGATTATCGAATCGGAGACGCGGCAGGTGCTTCAACGTCTGGATCAACGCGTCCTGAACCAGGTCCTGGGTATCGCGGATCCCGCGAGCCGCCCGGTACAGGCGGCCGTGCGCCCAGCGCCGGAGCGTGATCGTCCAGCGGCGCAGCAAACGATCGAGCGCGTCGGCGTCGCCGCGCTGCGCGTCCCTGAACAGATCGATAGAGGGGCGATCGTCCATCTCAGATCGCAACCTGTCGCAAGGCATCCGCCAGCTGTCCGGCAGTGGCGAAGCGGCGTTCCGGCGCCGCGGCCAGCGCCTGCTCCACCGTCTGCACCAGCGCCTCCGGCAGGTGTGGCCGCGCATCATCGAGCCGCAGCCGCTCGCGGCGGCGATGGGCCTGGCGCATCGCATCGGCGTCGTCGCCATGGACCGGAAGCTGACCGGTGAGGAGCTCGAACATGAGCACGCCGACACTGTAGATGTCGCTCGCAGGCGTCGCCCGCTCACCAAAGAGGACCTCGGGGGCGGTGTATGCGGGAGTGCCCCAGCGCGGTGGCTCCGCGGCGTCGATATCCACGCTGGCGCCGAGGTCCATCAGCACATACCGCACTTTGCCGTTGTCGCGATCCTCGCGCATGACGTTCTGGGGTTTGACGTCCTGGTGGACCAGGTCGGTGTCGTGAATCGCGGTGAGCGCCGAACAGACGGTCGTGCCGATAGCCGTCACGTCGCGTGGACTGAATCTGCCCTGATGCTTGAGGCGGCTGGCCAGCGTCTCGCCCTCGACGAATTCCATCCAGAATCCGGCGACGCCATCGTACTCGGTGGCGCCGAAGACGCGTACGACCGAGCGGTGCGTGATGCGAGCGAGACGGCGGGCCTCGGTGAGCAGTTGTTCCTTGTCGTCACGGTCGTCGCGTAACAGCTTGGCGGCCACCACGAGACGGAGCGCGGGGTACCACGCCCGCCAGACGGTGCCGACGGCGCCGCCGCCGACGTAATCGAGCAGGTGCAGTTCGGCCCAGCGGTCGCCCTCACCCGGCCGGCCGCCCTCGAGACGAGGCGGCAGGTCGAAACGGCCGTCGGATCTGTTCGACGGAGCGGCGTGCACCACCGGCAGGGCGGTCCGGTCGCCTTCCGCCGCGACGCTCGCGAGGACAGGAAATACGACTTCGTCGCCGCGCTCGACGCGTTCGCCGAGTGTCTCGGCGATTCCCATCAGGAGTTCCTTGTCCTCGCTGCTGAAGGGCTCCTCCGACAGCTTGGCGCCGAGCGCCACGAGCGCGACCGGACTGTTGTCGGTGGACAGCACGGGCACGATCAGCCGCGCCTGCTCGCGGTCGAGGAATGCGATTTCATCGGCGGCAGCATTCTTCCGAAACCACGACGTCGGTCGCAGATCGATTTCGACCGGGTGCGTCACCGATTCGGCGAACGCCAGCACCGTCAGCGAGGTCGGCCAGGGGCGTCGTGTCGGCGTCGTCCCGGCCCACACGTGATAGCCGTCGGTGTCAAGCACGAGCAGCGCGGCCCATTCGAGGTGCAGCGCGCGTTGGACTTCGTCGACAACGAAGTTGGCGGCGCTGCGGAAGTGGGTCCGCCGCGCTACCCGCGCGATCGCCCGCAGCACCTGGCAGGCGTCATACCGGTCGCGGAAGAAGCGCCGGTCGAGCGCGTCGAGCCAATCGGCCCGCTTCCGGGTAAACGCCACCAGCCCGAAGGCAATGCCCGCATAGGCGAGACCATGACTGTGCAGCGTCTCGGCGAGCGGCTGCTGATGATGCGTCCAGAGCTCCGCCGCCGTCGCGGCGACGATCAGCGGTCGCGTGACGCGCAGGCCGCGGTTGGCCAGGACGTACTGCAGACTGCGCCGCATCACGAACGACACGTCGTACAGGCGGTGGCGGGCGATCGCCCACCACAGCGAAACCGGTACGATGAGGAACGCCGTGTAGGCCAGTTGCAGCGTGAGCGGCGGCTCGAACAGCGCCGACGGTCCTCCGTCGGAGCCGAGCCACAGAGTAATCACGGCGGGGGCGCCGAAGAGGGTGCCGACGATGGTGCCGGCCACGACGATCCGGACGCGTCGCCGCTGCGTCAGGTCCGACAGACGCCCGTAGTTGCGCCACAGCGCGACCACACCCATGAGCACGTAGGCCGCATTGAGCGCGACGATCATGGGCACCGAGTGCCGTTCGATCGGCGCGCCGGACGGGTCATACACGACCCGCGTCAGAAACCAGATCTCCCAGGTGAGGAAGACCACCCAGGGCGCCGACAGAACGATGACGAACGCGCGCCGGAGCGGTCGGCCGGCGAGCGTTGCGCAGAAGACGAACAACATCCCGCCAATCGAGACGATGCTCAGGTGCGGCAGGAACAAGGCGACGGCCACGGGACCGGGCAGGGTGCTCCAGTAGGCGGCGAATCCCGGAGGCATCGTCGTCGAAAACGCGCCGACGGCGGCGAGGAACATCGAGCCGACCACGGCGGTGGGCGTCGTGGCGCGACACGCCAGCAGGACGGCCACGACGAGCGTGATCAATTGAATGCTGCGCTCGACGATCAGCAGAGCGTGCGATGGCGTCCGCCAGTAATCGGCGTCGCGGCGGCCGAATCGGACCAGCAGCGGCTGCTCGACTCCGTGGCGAGACACGACGACCGGCAACGGCTGCTCGGGCGTGATTCGCGCCAGCGCGATCGTCCACGCCAGCACACTGCGCGCGGGGTAGTCGCCAACTCGTGTCAGGAGATCGCCGCTACGAAGGCCCGAGTGCCAGGCGATTGACTCGGGCCGCACGTCGTCGACGGCGAGCCCGTCCGGGGCGACGCGAATCGAGGCGCCGAGCGGCTGCGGTCCATTCCGATCGGCGTACGCGGTGACAGCGAAATACGTCCCGTACGCCGCCAGCACGGCGAGCAGGACGGTGCGCGCGGTCACCGACAACGACGTTTGTGGCCCCACCAGAAGCCGCACATTGTAAGCGCCGCTTGCCGCTCCTCCGTCCGGGCTCAATCACCGCATGACACGCCTAGACGCGTGTCGCTTCGATCGATATAACGTGTCGCCCGGCGCAACCGAACATCGACGGCCCACTGGGCGCCATTCGATTCATTGCGACGGTTCGGCTCGAGCGGATGAATGGTGGTGGCGTGGTGGCGTGCGAGGTCTGCGCGGGCTCAGCGTTTCGCGAATCCCGAGTATTCGCGCGCAATGTGATGCGCGGTAAGGCCGGGTACGCAGAGCTGCTTCCCGCCGCCGGTCGTCGGCAGGTGCTCGCGATGGACCAACGCACTCGTGCCCTCCCACGCGTCGATACTTCGCCCGAGGACGACCACGAAGATCGCGCGCATGCCGAGCTGCCATTCCACCGCGAGCGTCATCTGCCTGGGAATGACATCTGTCAGCGGGGTGCGCAGCCGCATTGCGGTTTCCTGCAGGAGATCGAAGTCGTGCTGGCGGATCCACCACGGGCTCTCGAGCAGCCGCTGCCGCATGATCGGCATGGTGGTGAACTTGTACAGGTGCTCGCCGGCGGCGAGACGGACGTGGGTGGGTGCGCCGAGAAACGCCGCGTGCCATTGCTCGGGGAGACGGGGCATTCCTCCGCTCATGCGCAGCCACTCCTCCGGGACATCTTACGGCAGCCGGCTCTCGGGCCAGTTCGTTGACAACCCCCGGACCCGTCTATAAGCTGCCGGCACTCTCACCGTTGCTGCACCACGGACTCGTGAATACAGGTGGTCGACCATGGATGAACGGTACAGTACGCAGTCGTTGTTGGTCTTGCGGAAGCTGACCCGCGCAATGGCCGAAGCCATTCGCGCTCGCGTCGGCGAACACGTCAAGACGGTGTCGCCGTTGCTCCGTGCCGAGAGCGTGCTCGGCAGCCACATTCAAGGCGGTCACCACGAGTTCGTGCGCAAGGCGGACCAGGCGTTCAAAGAGCTCCAGGCGATGTATGACGCCATCGCGCCGACGGCGCCGTTCAACCTGCGGCACGAGCTCACCCCACCGTTGACTCTCGCGAACCTGCCGCTCGAGCTGACGGCGGTCGACTACGTTCACGACGCGCGGGCGGGAACCGATGCCAGGCGGCTGCTCGTGCGCAGTCCCCTGACATGGATCCTTCATTACCAGGGCTTCGCGCCGCACCGGTTCGGCGAGCTGATGAATCCCAAGCTGCGCGCCGACGACGCGCAGCGGTTCATCCTCGCGTATCTCACACTGCATCTTGCGTTCAAGTACCAGCCCGGTATCGCCGCGCTGTTCGAGGCGCTCCACTTCCCGGTGACCGCCACGACGATCCCGACGCTGGGAGCGCTGCCGATCATGCAGATCGGGATGTCCGTCCGCACCGAGCGACCGCCCGACGAAGTCATGCTGCAGACCGCGGAGTTGACCGGCGTCGACGCGTTCGAGGAGGTCGTTCGGCTCGACGACGTGGACGGGCTCCGGGATCCGTTGAAAGAGGAACTGCTGCAGATTGTCGAAAACGGCGGCCTGGCGGTGGCGGCACAGTAGGTCGCCGCGCGCGGTTCCGTTCGCGCGTGCGCACGGCCGCACTTTGCACTGCGAGGAGAGAAATGGCTGGACTTCGCCTGGTTGGCCCCGTCGGACTCGACGACGGTACGACTCCGCCCATCGACGACGGCACGAGCGCGCGAACAGCGATGGCGGCGCCCGGGACCGTCGGCGCGGTGCCGTCGTCGGCCGGCGTCGCTGCGACCGCATCGGCGAGCGACCCTGATATCGAAGCGCTGAACCTGTCGCCGACCGCGCGGCGGGCGGCGTACGCGCTCAAGAAGGCGCACCCGACGGTGACGTTCACCAGCGGCCGACGCAACAAGGAGGATCAAGCGCGCGCGATGGCCAGCAATGTCGTGCACAGCCGTACATGGATCCAGGACACGTACCTCTCGAGCACGGTCAGCACGGCCTGCCAGAAGTGGGTCGACACTCACAAGGACGCGAAGACCCAGGACGACATCGCCGCCGGACTGCTGTCGGTGCTGAACGACGCCAAGGACGAGGATCTGGCGAAGTTGAGCAAGCACCTCTCGGGTGATGCCTTCGACGTCCAGCCGGTCGAGACGAACGCAGACGCGATCAAGAAGACGATCCGCGGCCTTGACGGCCTCGACAAGTTCCTCGAAAAGGAAGGCGGTCTGGTGCGCTGGCATGCGCAGTTCTGACGTGCGGTTCGGCATTGCCGTTGCCGGCCTCGCGCTCGTGCTGCTCGCCTGCTCACCGCCTCCACTCGGGCGACAGTCGTCGCCCGCGGCCTCGGCTGCGCAGCCGCCTCGGTGTGCCGGCGCCGCCGATGTGGTCGCTGCCGCAGACGGCGCCGCGGATTGGCGCCACAGCATCGAATCAGGTCCGCTGTTCGCGGCGGCCGGCAACCAGTCGTCGATCGCCTCGTGCCGCATGACTCGCGACGGGACACGGCTGACGCTCGAGTACGTGTTTCGCAGCGGCGCCACGCTGACCGTACAGCGCGATCCGGCGATCGAGTACAGCAGTCAGGAGGTCCGATTCGCGTCTCCGGCGGCTATCGATCCGGTGGTCGCGCTCAAGGCCTCCGAGCGCCAGGCATTCGGCGCTGACGGCTGCAGCATCGATTGGGCGACGCCGCAGCCTGATGCCGCAAGCCAAGGGGCGTCGATGGCCGTGGCGGTCTACCGCGGGTCGACCTGCAACTGTCAGGCGCGGGTGACGAAGGACCGGTCGGGCCGAGTCGCCGCACTGTCACTGCGCAGCACCTGCTGACGTGGGCGCGCTGCTGTGCGGCAGGCGCGCGCATTTCGTTGTACGCGCTGGAGGCCTCGTCGCCGTCGGCGTATCGTTGCGTCACAATCGAGGCGTAGATAGAATCTGCGTCCCCGGGGCGCAATGACGCGCCGGGTTCGAACCCTCCGCACCGGAGACCGTATGTCCACCCACGACACGCTCGCGGCCGTCCTGCCCGAATCGCCAGCAGTGGAGGCGGCGGCGACAGGCGCCGACATCGCCACCATCGCCGGAATCGCCGCCGACGGCACGGCGCTTCTGGAAATCGGCGCTGGCCGGTCGCTGGTCGCCGCCGTCCGTTTCGCGATCCCGGTCACTCGCGACCGCGTCGAGACTGCCGTCGCCGAGCGCCAGCAGGTCGTCGTCGTGTTCGAATGCGGCGACCGCGGCAAGCCGATCGTGATCGGGTTCATCGAGCCGGTCAGAGAGGCCCCGCCGGTCGATCTGGCCGGCCAGGAGATGCCTTCGATCGAGGCCGATGCCGACGGGCGCCGCGTGAAGCTGACGGCTCGGGACGAGATCGTGCTGCAGTGCGGCGCGGCGTCGATCACACTGCGGCGCAACGGGCGGGTGATCGTCCGCGGCACGTACGTGGAGACGCACTCCGACGGAACGAACCGGATCAAAGGAGGCCAGGTCCAGATCAACTGAGTCGGACCCTGGGACCGATGGCTTCCGTTCTCACCAGTGCGGCTCCGCTTCGAGACCTCGTCGACGAGAGCCTGGACGAGGCGGTGTTTCTGTGGGGCAAGTGGCACCGGGAACTCGCCAGCTTGACGCGCAACCTCGCCGAGGTCTGGTCATGGACCGAGGATCGGCTGCACGGCGCCCTCGACGGTGTCCGTGCCGGCGGCGCCGCGGCGATCGACGTCGCAACGCGGGGGCTACTCAGCGGCGATGACGACCGCGTGGCCGTCTGTGCCGGCATCCTGACCTCCGTTGGCGATCCGCGGGCAATCGAGGTCGTCGTCGCCATGCTCCGGGATGGCGACCACACGTCCACCTTGCCGATCCTCCGCGGCGTGGAGTTGCTCGCCTCCGACGACGCGCTCCGGGCCATCGCTCGGGTCCTCAGAGTCGCCGAACCGCGATTCGCCGCTGCCCTGTGCCGGCTCAAAGCGTTTCGGCGCGTCGCCTGCGGCGACGAGATGATGACGGCATTCCGATCCGGGGACCCCGCGCTTCAGCTCGAAGCGGTTCGTGCCGCACGCTACACCGCGTCGCCGGCCGCCGATCGCGTGATTGCGGCGGCCCTGCACGCCGAAGATCCGCGGCTGACGCATGCGGCCTTCGAAGCCCGCCAGTGTCGCGACGTGGAACAGGCCGGGTCCACGGCATCAGGATCGTCCTTGAAGCTGCTCGCGATGTTCGGCGCGCCGGACGCTCACGACGCGGTCTATCAAGCGCTGCGCAACCCGGATGCACAGGTGGACGGAATCTGGGCGCTCGGACACATCGGGACGACACGCGCCGTGGAGTCGTGCCTGGCCGGCATGCAGTACGAGAAGCTGGCGCGGGCGTGCGGTGAAGCATATTGCTGGATTACCGGCGCGAATCTCGAACGTGACGGGCTTGCCGCCAAGGAGATCGTCGCCGACGCACCGGCGTTCGAAGACGACGACCTCGGCGCCAATCTGGTGCCGCCGCCGGAATCGTCGTGGCCGCTGCCGAACGTGGAGGCGGTGCACAAACACTGGGCGTCTCGACGCGCCGAGTTCGCCAGCGGCGCCCGGCATGTCCTCGGCCGTCCTGTCGACGCCGAGACGCTGCTGGCGGCAGTCGAATCCGGGCCGATGCTGCGGCGCCCCGATGTCATTCTCGAATTGCAGGCGAGGACGCACGGCCGCTACGACGTGGAGAGCCGCGCGTTCAGCGCGCGGCAGCGGGCGATGATGGCGGCCTCACGCGCGGCAATCGCGGCTCACCCGGGACGCTGATCGTGCTGCAGCTCCACAACGAGACGCCGTTCAAGACAGCAATCGCGCTGCTGCCCGACCGGTTCGGGATCGACACGCTGTTCGTGGTCGTCAAGGCGACGGTAACGTTGCGGCCCACCTTGTCGCTGGCGCCCGAGCAGGCCGACATCACGCTGGCAGACCAGTACTACGGCGATCCCGCCACGTCGAGCCTGCGCGCCTCGTCCGAGATGCACATCGGCAAAGCCGGCACCGACGTGGTGTTGATCGGCAGCGCCTGGGCGCCGCGCGGGAGGACGGTGCGGCAGATGCAGGTCGCGTTATCCGTCGCGAACCGGCGTCGGACGATCCTGGTCAGCGGCGATCGCGTCTGGCGCGATGGCCGTCCGTCGGATCCGCAGCCGTTCGAGTCGATGCCGCTGCGATGGGAACGCGCCTTTGGCGGCGTCCATCGAAACGGCAAGGGCGTTCAAGCCGAGGAGCGGAATCCGGTCGGGTGCGGATTCGCGGTCGGCCGGTCCGCGCGCGACATGGAAGGGACATCCGTCCCCAATCTCGAAGACCCCGCTCATCCCATACGGACCATCGGCCAAGCATCGATGCCCGCGTGCCTGGCGCCGGTCGCGCCGTCGTGGCTGCCGCGGCGCGCGTATGCCGGGACGTACGACGAGCGCTGGCAGCGCAGCCGGGCGCCCTATCTGCCCGACGACTTCGATCCGCGCTTCTTCCAGTGCGCGGCGTCGGAGTTCGCGTTCGACCGGTACCTGCAGGGCGGCGAACCGGTGCACATCGCGGGCGTCTCGCCGGACGGCCCGATCTCGTTCACCCTTCCCGATGCGCGCCTCAGATTGGCCGTCACCGTCGCCGGTTCAGCGCAGCAGCATCCGGCCAACCTCGAAACGGTGTCGATCGAGTCCGACGACAATCGCGTGTGCTTCACGTGGCGCACGGCGGTGCCGTGCGATCGCCAGGCGCTCAAGGTCGAGAAGATCGTCGTCACGCGCGCGGGAGCGTCGGCGTCGTGACCGCCGTCATCGGTCCGTCCCATGCGCTCTGTGCGATCGGCAGCGGCACCGATCAGGTGTGGGCATCGGCGCGCGCCGGCATCGCGCGCATCGGCAACTCGCACGTCATGGATCGCCATTTCGAGGCGATCCAGATGGGCCTGGTCCCGGAAGACGCACTGCCCGAACTGACGCCCGACATCGACGCGCTGCCGTTGCCGTCCCGCGCGCGGCGGATGCTGCGGCTGGCGGCGCCGTCGCTGCAGGCGGTCGGCCAGACGCTGACCGGGCCGGCGCCGCTCGTCATCGGCCTTCCGGAGTTGACCGCGGACGAAGCGCCCTGGCTGCGCCACGTGCCGGCGTACCTGCAGCGGCTGACGGGAGTCGCGATCGATCAGGCGCACAGTGCCGTCGTGCCGCGAGGCCGCGCCGCGGCGTTGCTGGCGCTCGAGCAGGCGCTGCACCTGATCGCCACCGGCGGCGCGTCGCACGTCATCATCGGCGGAGTCGATACGTACCTGGATCTCCGGCTGCTCGGAACGCTGGATGCCGAGGGCCGCATCCTCGGTCGGCGCGTGATGGACGGGTTCATTCCCGGCGAAGGCGCGGCGTTCTATGTCCTGTCCGCTCCAGCAGCGACCCCTGTCAGCGGCCAGCGGGTGATCGTCAACGGCGCCGCGTCGACGCTCGATCCGGGACACCGCTACGGCGAGGCGCCCGCTCGCGGCGAGGGTCTGGCGATCGCCCTCGAGCAGGTCCGCGATGGTATGCGACGGCAGATCCCACCGGTGGCGACGACGTTCGCCGGGTTCAACGGCGAGAGCTTCGACGCCAAGCTGTGGGGCGTGGCGCGGATGCGCCACAACGATTTCTTCGCGCCGCGGATGGTGATCGAGCACCCGGCGGACAAGTTCGGCGACGCGGGAGCGGCGCTCGGGGCGATCCTCACGGTGCTGGCGGCGCACTCGCTGTCGACCGGGTCGCGCCAGGGTCCGGCGCTGGTGTGGGCGGCATCGGATCGCGATCCGCGCGGGTGCGCGGTGCTGTCGGTCGGCAACTAGCTGGAGTCGGACGATGTTTGGTAGCCACGAAGGCGGCTTCGCCGCAGACCCGAAGGGCACGAAGGATCAGGAGTAGGTATGCCTTGTACCGTCTTCGCGAATTCGCGGGGCGTCTCGCACAAGGGCAGCGGCGGCATGAGCCCGGTCTTCCCGGACGTCTGCAAGACGCCAACGCCAGGCGGCCCGGTGCCTATTCCCTATCCGAACGTCGGCAAGTCCGCCGACACGTCTTCGGGCCCGACCACCGTGAAGAACGATGGCGAGATGCCGATGACGAAGGATGCCAAGTACATGATGTCGACCGGTGACGAGGCCGGCTCGGCGCTCGGCGTCATGAGTAACAAGGTCAAAGGCGCGTGCGAGTACATGATGTACTCGTTCGACGTGAAGTACGAGGGCAAGAACGCGTGTCGCTTGGGCGATCCCTTGTTTCACAACGAGAAGAACGCGATGGGATGACCACGAGCGAGGATGGCCGCCGTCACCACGCTATTCAAGAGGACAGATCGTGGCTCAACTGAATCAACCGATCGCCAGTGAAGCCGGCAGCGATGACTCTGTCAAACCTGTTGATTGCAAGTGGACCCAGTGCAAGTCGAATCATCAACAGTCAATTGCCTATCCGGACAACGGCGTGCTCGACGGTGCCAACGATGCGAATTTGACCAGCACCGATCGGTATCCATGGCTGATCGGCGAAATGGGTGGCCTGCCGCGCGATCGTCCACGGTTTCTCGGCTCTCCGCAGTGGTCGTTTCCGGCCCGGGAGCACTATCTCCTCGACGCCAAGAAAAAGTCGATCACGAGCCGCATTGCGTCGAACAAGCTCAGTCGAACGGACCTCCCCGCGCCAATCCTGGCAATCGTTGACGACCCAACCGTGAGCGGAGAATCACTGGTGTCGCTGGGGCCGCTGGCTGGCACCGACAAGGTCGCCGACGTCGCGTTCGAGTTGAACACTCGTAGTTGCCTGCCGTACGAGGAGCGGTTCAGCGACTGGGGTGAGAAGCGGATAAAGAAACCACCGACGTATCCGTGTGAGGCCCACCACCTGTTGAGCAAGCAGTTCTTCGGCGGTGAGATGGGCGGCGGATTTGAGGATCTGACCGCGAATTCCAAGCTGATTGGCTACGACGTCAACTGCTATACGAACGGCATCTTCCTGCCTCGATTCGCCGTCGACATCGTGTGTCACGGACTGCCGCAGCACGAAGGCAACCACGACGCGACCGACTACAACAAGAAGATCGGCAACGTGCTGCGGACCATTCAGAACAAATCGCGGAAGTTCTGCCAGAACGATCAGCTCGCCACCATGGAACCGCAGAAGAAATTGCTGACGCTGTTGCGCACCAAGGCGCTTTACGTCCGACGAAAGGTCGTCGAATGGAAATCGGGTTACGAACTACGCCCTGACAATCACGAGCGGAGAAAGGCCGCGTACGATCGCATCAAGTTGATGCTGTTGTTCGATGGTGTCGACCGCGGCTATCCACCGGTCGCCGCTTCCGAGTACAAGAACGGACGATGCGGCTGCCTGATGTGTGCACAGGAGAGCTGATGGCGCGGACAAAATCACCATCGCAGAACGACCATGAGTACTACATCTGGGAGGACTATCTTGCCGATGGCGGCAAGGAGGCTGTGTTTGGGACAGCTCCAGCCGAAGTTGCCGCTGGCAGGGTCCGATTCGACGCCGGCGTCAAAATCACATCACCGGTCGCTGACGTCTTTCGAATGGCGATGCCGGTCAAGCTCTCGGGAAAGACGCTGACCGACAACCTGCTGACCTACGCCCAATGGGCGTTGATCTGTTCGAACAAGCTGAAGACGCTGATGGAGCGAATCGGCGTCGACAACATCGATTGGTATCCCCTGGTCCTCGACAATGAGGCCACGGGTGCGCAGGTCAACGGCTACTTCATCGGCAACATCGTCGGCACGGTCGATTGCGTGGACTGGAGCAAGGCCGTGATCGATGACGACGAGGCATTCTTCGGCCGATTGTGGATCGATCCAGCACGCGCCAAAGGCCACCGTATGTTCAGGTTGGCCGGCTACGAGCACCATGTGGTGGTTGATCGAACGGTCAAGGAGGCGGTGGAGCGCGAAAGCATCAGCGGCCTTGCTGTGCGTCCTGCGAACGGCTACCGCGACGAGGGATTCGAGGGAGAAGACGAGGACGAAGATGCGGAATAAATGCGACCTCAGTTTTGCGTAATCTTGCTGCCTTTTATGACGACGTCTCCGGACGCTTTCACGTTGATCTTCCCGCTGCCATCCAAGGTGATGTCCTTGCCCTTGATGGTGATCGTGCCGTCCTTCTTCATCGTGATGCTCGCCGAGCCGGTCTGGATCGTGATCTGATCGGCGACGTCGACGAGCAGTTTCTTGCCAACCTGCAACGAATCGCTCTCCCCGACGGAGATCTGCCTGTTCTTGCCGATCGAGGTCTCCTCGTCCTTGCTGACCGTATCGCTGCGCTTGCCGGAGATCGCAATCGTTTCGTCCTTATCGACCGACAAAGTGCGGTTCGACCCGATCGTCACTGATTGATTCTTGGAGATCGACACGTCCTCGTTGCCGCCCACCGTTTCGCTGCGGTTCTTCTGAATCGCGATGGTCTCGTTGCCGCCGACGCTTTCGGAGCGATTGCCGCCAATCGTAATCGTCTCATCCTTGTCGACAGTTTCTCCCCTGGCGCCATGAATCGTAATCGTCTCGTTGTTGTCGACGGTCTCGGTCCGATCGTGCTTGATGTGGCTGGTCTCGTCGTGGTCGATCGTCTTCGTCCGGTCGTGCCCGACCCAATGGGTTTCGTCGTTCTCGACCTCGATGTCCTGGTTCTTCTCGGCGTGGATGAACAGCTGCTCCGACCCTTTCTTGTCCTCGAACCGGATCTCGTTGAAGTTGTCGGGGCTGCCGCCGAGCGAGCTGCGTGATTTCATGCCGCTCTGCGTCTTGTTCGCCGGCAGCTCGTACGGCGGCATCTGCTCGGCGTTGTAGACGCGGCCGGTGATGATCGGCTGGTCGGGATCGCCTTCGAGGAAGTCGACGACCACCTCCTGGCCGATCCGCGGCGTCGAGATCGCGCCCCACGCCTTGCCCGCCCACGGCGACGACACGCGGATCCAGCACGAGCTGTTCTCGTCCTTCGTGCCGTAGCGGTCCCAGTGGAACTGCACCTTCACGCGGCCGTACTTGTCGGTGAAGATCTCCTCGCCGCCGGGACCGACGACCACCGCTGTCTGCGGCCCCTGGACGAACGGCTTCGGCGTCAGGCGGCGGGGCCGGAACTGCTGCCGGCTCGACATGGCGGTGAAGTCGCACCGGAAGCTCGTGCCGGCGCTCTCGGGCAGCGCCTCGTAGCCGCCATATTCGAGGTCGTAGCTCGCTGCGAGCACGAGGTACTCGCGGTTCTGATCGCCCCGCGGAAAATGCTGCAACGTGAACAGAGCCCCGACCGACAACCCGCGCGCGTTCGTGACGCCCTGCGCGATCTCGAATTGCGCCGCGAGCTCGTCGATGCGCACGCCGGCGTACTGCTCGCCGTCGGCCTTCTGCAGGTAGTGCCCGGGATAGTCGTACACCTCGTAATTGCTCGGATCGTAATGCTGCGGCTTCGACTTCTGCGTCAGCAGATCGACGCTCGGGCGTTCGAGGTCGTAGTCGTCGTGCTTGTACACGCCGGGCTGGATCTCGCGCGAGATCTCCCATCGGGTGACGTGCTCGTCATCGGGACGGACGACCTGCTCGGGAGCGATGAACGTGAGGTTGCCGTATCCGTGCACCGTCGCGTGTCCGGCGTACGAATCGGTGACGACGAGCGTGTCGTGACCCTCGGTGTGCTCGAAGTAGTAGTAGATCCCCTCGTGCTCCATCAGCCGGCTGACGAAGTTGAAGTCCGTTTCGCGATACTGCACGCAGTACGTCCACTGCCGGTACTTCCCGGTCAGCTTGTACTTCACGTCGGCGGTGCCGTGGTCGCCGAACACCGCCTTCAGGATGTCGGGGACGGTCTTGTCCTGGAAGATCCGGCAGTCGGCGGTGCGCGTCAGGAACCACAGCCACGGCCGGACCGTGGCGACGTACCGGTTGTAGCGACCGTAGGTGCCGCTCTGGGCGAACCGCGTGACGTAGCCGTTGAAGTACCGGGTGCTGTCGTCCGGCAGCCCGAGCTTCACCGTGACGTTCTTGCCGAGGATCTTGTCGATGTCGATATCGCCGTGCTCGCTCAGGAGATCGAGCTGGTACTCGCTCAGGCGGCTCAGCTCCTCGCGGCCACGCATGCCGTGGAACAGCAGCACGCCATCACCGAGCGGCGTCACGATCTCCATCACTCTGGGCAGCACGTAGGCCATCGGATGCTCCCGCGCGTCAGCGTCGCTCGTCGATCGGCAAACGCACGCCGGTCATGACATGAACTCGTAGGAGAAGTCGCCGTCCGACACGTTCAGGCGAACCTCGGTCAGCGGCGCGCCCTCCATCGTCCGTTTCAGGAACTCGCGGCTGAGCGCCGGCAGGATCGTATTCGTCAAGATCGCATCGATCATCCGGCCGCCGCTCTCCACTTCGGTGCACCGGCTGACCACCAGGCGCACGGCATCGTCTCCGTACGTCAGCGGTACGCGGTGATGTTCGGCCACGCGCTTCGCGATCCGACCGAGCTGCAGGCGGACGATGCTGGCCAGGACGTCGTCGGCGAGCGGATAGTAGGGAATCACGACGAGGCGCCCCAGCAGCGCCGCCGGAAACTTCTTCAGCAGCGGCGCTCGCAGCGCCTTGGCAATCCCCTCCGAATCCGGCATCAGCTCGGGATCCTTGCACAGGTCGGCGATCAGCTCCGTTCCGACGTTGGACGTGAGCAGGATGATCGTGTTCTTGAAGTCGATGTAACGGCCCTCGCCGTCCTCCATCCAGCCCTTGTCGAACACCTGGAAGAACAGCTCGTGCACGTCGGGATGCGCCTTCTCGACCTCATCGAGCAGGACGACGCTGTAGGGACGACGTCTGACCGCTTCCGTGAGCACGCCGCCTTCGCCGTAGCCGACGTAGCCCGGAGGCGCGCCTTTCAACGTGGAAACCGTGTGCGCCTCCTGGAACTCGCTCATGTTGATCGTGATCAGGTTCAGCTCGCCGCCGTACAGCGCCTCGGCAAGCGCCAGCGCGGTCTCCGTCTTGCCGACGCCGGACGGTCCGCACAACATGAACACACCGATCGGCTTGTTCGGGTTGTCGAGCCGCGCCCGCGACGTCTGAATGCGCTTGGCGATCAGGTCCAGCGCGTGGCGCTGCCCGATGACACGCTGATTCAACAGGTCCGGCAGCCCCAGGACCGTTTCGATCTCGTTCTTCACCATCCGACCGACCGGTACGCCGGTCCAGTCCTGAACGACTGACGCTACCGCTTGCTCGTCGACGCTCGGCAGGATCAGCGGCGACTCGCCCTGGAGCGCCGACAGCCGCCCCTGAAGATCGCGCAGCTCCTCGAGCCACCGCTCGCGATCGTCGGCGACCACCGCATCGGCAAGCCCGGCGTCCGCGTCGGCGAGCGCGGCGTCCGCAACGGCAACGCCCGCTGCGGCTACGGCCGGCTCGCCCTGCGCGCGCTCCATCCTGCTGCCCGTGCCTTCGACGATCCCGGTGCGCTGCCGCAGGTCGGCGCGCAGTGCGAGGATCCTGTCGACCAGCTCTCGTTCGGCACGCCATCGCTCCTCGAGCTGCGCGCGGCGCTGCTCTTCGGCGGCATGCTTCTCTTCGGCCGCCCGCCGGCGGTCGGCGGCGTCGACACCGACGGCCTCCTCGCGCTCGATGATCTCCAGTTCGGTGCGCAACGCCTCGATGGCGCGGAGGCAGTCTTCGAGCTGCGCCGGGGTGGCGTGCTGACTGATGGCGACGCGCGCACAGGTCGTGTCCAGCAGGCTCACAGCCTTGTCCGGCAGCTGACGGGCCGGGATGTACCGGTGCGACAGGCGGACCGCCGCTTCGAGCGCCTCGTCGAGCACCTGCACGCGGTGGTGCTTCTCCAGTACCGACGCCACGCCGCGCACCATGACGATCGCTTTGGCCTCGGTCGGTTCGGACACCTGCACGACCTGGAACCGTCGCGTGAGCGCCGGATCCTTCTCGATGTGCTTCTTGTATTCCGCCCAGGTCGTCGCGGCAATCGTCCGCAGCGTGCCGCGCGCCAGCGCCGGCTTCAGCAAATTCGCCGCGTCGCCGGTCCCGGCGGCGCCGCCGGCGCCGATCAGCGTGTGCGCTTCGTCGATGAACAGGATGATCGGTGTCGGCGACGCCTGGACCTCGTCGATCACCTGGCGCAAGCGGTTCTCGAACTCGCCCTTCATGCTGGCACCGGCCTGCAGCAGCCCGATGTCGAGCGTCTGCAGCGAGACGTTGCGCAGCGGCGGCGGCACGTCGCCGCGCGCCAGGCGCAGCGCGAACCCCTCGACGACGGCGGTCTTGCCGACGCCGGCCTCGCCGGTGAGGATCGGGTTGTTCTGCCGGCGGCGCATCAGGATGTCGACGATCTGCCGGATCTCTTCGTCGCGGCCGCTGACCGGATCGATCTCGCCCTTGCGCGCCTTCGCCGTCAGGTCCGTTGCATATCGCTTCAACGCCTCCTGTCGGCCGAGCTGCGCCGCCGGGATGGCGTCGCTCGACTCGCCGGGCCCAGCCGAGGTGACGCCTTCGGCGGCTGTCTGCCGCTCCTCCGGCGACCCGCTGACGATGCGGGCGAACTCCTCGGTGAGGACGTCCGCCTTCACCCGCTCGAACTGGCGTGAGATCGCGATGAGCGCATTGCGCAGCGACGGCGTCTTCAGCATGCCGACCATCAGATGGCCGGTGCGCACGCGCCCTTCGCCGAACATCAACGTGCCGTACACCCAGCCGCGCTCCACCGCGCTCTCGACGTGCGGCGACAGGTCCGAGATCGACGTCGCGCCGCGCGGCAGCCGGTCGAGCGCGTCGGTCACGTCCTTCGCCAGGCGCGATGAATCGAGCTCGAAGTGCCGGACGATGCGATGCAGGTCGGAGTCGCTCGCCTGGAGCAGCTGCTGCAGCCAATGCACCAGCTCGACGTACGGGTTGCCCCGCAGCTTGCACAGCACCGTGGCACTGTCGATCCCCTTGTAGGCGAGCTGATCGAGCTTGCCGAACAATGCCGTGCGACTGATTTCACTCATGAGCGACCTGCGTATCCTTCTGCATCCAGGCAGAGATCGTCGGCATCCGTCCCGGCGCGGCGGGTTCCGAGCCAGGTGGTCCAGCCAAGCCGCCCGCCGGCGCCGAGCGCCAGCGGGGGCACGTCGTGTTCGCGCAGCCGGAGCCGCACATCCCAATCGAGCTCGTAACAGAGATACAAGCGCACCCAGTCGACGAGTCGCCGCAGCGCCGCGCCTCCCGGCAGGAACCGCTCGTAGTCGGCGCGCGACAGCGGGCCGAGATGGATGCGGAACTTGTGCTGCCGGTCCCAGACGCGGGCGCCGAGGACGGCGCCGGAACCGAGGACCGCGCCCTCGCCGCTCAGATACGTCCGTTCGCCGGTCCCGAGCGGCATCCAATGCCCGACGAACTGTTCGATGCGCACGGGCACGGCGAAGAAATCCCCGAGGATCGCCGCGAGCCCGTCGGCATTGCGGGTGTGGCGGATCAACGTGCCGGCATGGAACCACTTCGCTTCGTCGTGCACCGCATCGAGGTCGTGGAATTCGTCGGCTTCGGCACCGATGAACGCGCCGAGATACGCCGCGAAGCGATCCGCGTCCGGCCGGTCGCGATTGACGTGGGCCTGCGCCTGCGCCCAGGCGCGGTAGAACAGCTCGATGAACCGGTGGTGGAAGACGTCGAGGAATCGCGACAGCGTCGCGTCGCCGTGGTGACGGAGCCGCTCGCGCGCGTGCTCGGTCAGGTGGATCGGCAGCGGGCCGTTGGGCCCGAACAGCCCGAACAACCTGACCTGCAGCCGCGGACGTGCGTCGCTCCCGGATCGCTCGAGGGCGGCGAGCGGCGCCGGGGCGAACGACAGATCCGGATCCTGGCCGAACCGCACCGGCTCGTCGACAGGCCGCGGCGCTTCCCCCCAGCGCGGCTTCGACTCGTACAGGCATTCCAGCCGGCGGAGCGCCTGGTAGAAGTCGTACCGGTAGGGCGCCTCGGCGAGCGCGGACAGAAACTCTAGAGCGTCGGCCTCGCGCCCCATTGCGGCATCCATCGGGTGATCTCGCCGCGCGCCTCGGACCGCAGCGCGGTTTCAGTGAACGAGTTGAGCGAGACGTAGCGCGCGAAGTAGTGGCTCAGCACCGACCCGAGCAGGTACGCGCTGCCGCCCTCGAACGCCAGGTCGTCGACGTCCAGGGTAATTTCGAGCCCACGCCCGAATGCGAGCGGACCGGCGCCGGGCAACCGGCGCACCACGCGCGTGGTGCCGACGCGCCGGATGCCTTCGATCTGGCGGCGGGCCGCGAGATCGGCGTCGGCCGAATACAGGCCGAGCAGCTCGCGCAACGCGGCCGCGCCCTCCTGCGCCGACACATCCACCAGCGAGAGGTAATTCAACGACAGGTGACTCACCGCGCGCCAGGCGATCACCCCGTCGGCGAGCGGCGCATACGGCCGGCTGGGGCCGTTGACGATACGAATCGAGGTCACCGGCGCCGCCGCGTCGAGCGTCAGGTCGGTCTTGCCGATGTTGATCGGGATCTGCACCGGCAGGTCGCGGTTCGTGCAGATCGTCTGAATCGACAGCTGTCGCAGCTCGCCGTCGTACGGCGCGTCCTCGGCATCGACGAGCGACAGGAACACCTCGGTCCCGATGTAGCTCGTTCGCGACCCGCGCCGCCGCTGTGCGTCGGCCACGAGCCGCGGCTCGCGGCGCATCGTGAAGTAGGCGGCGTTCCGGTGGTCGATGTCGTCGCTGTAGGTGGCGTAGAAGCGCCGGAACTCGCGCTCGCTGTCGGAGCCGGCACCGTAGCCGACGACGTTCGTGACGTCGTAGATCTCGAAATCGAGCGGCCGCGTCCGGTCGGCAACGACCTGGTATTCGTGCGCGCTGTCGGTCACATGGATGCGATCGGCACGCTTCGGAAACAGATTGATCGCCGGCGTACAGTACAGGGCCAGGTTCGAGGCGTCGACCAGGTTCTCGAGCGCGGCGTCGCCGCGGCCGAACAGGATGACGAGCTCGACCTCGTCGGTGTCGGCGCGGACGACCGCGCGCGCGAGCCCGTCGATCTCGAAGAACCGGAACCGCTGCGGAAACGCGAAATACTCCTGCAGTAGCCGATGACCCTGGAACGATCGGTGCGTCACCGGCAGCAGCGCCTCGGCGTCGGTGAAGCCGACCGGCTGCACGGCGCGCGACGGCAGGAACTCACGCCACCGGTTGCCGCCGTTCGCCGGGACGATCAGGACACCGATGGCGCTACCCAGCACCAGTTCGTACAGCTTGTTCGCGACCTCGTCGCTGCCGGCCAGGTAGAACGGCAGCCGATCGATCCGCAGCGAGGACAGCGGCATCCCCGGGCTCGACTGGAGCCGGATCCGCAGGCCGCCCTTGATTCGACTGGCGATCGGCAGCGCGTGGAGCGGCAGGTCGGCCGCGAACGAGAAGTAGCTCGCCGCGGTCAGCGACAACGGCCACAGCCGCATGTCGTGCGCCGTGCGGAACTCGCACGGCGTCGTCTCGCTGCCCGCCGCCAGGCTGTAGAGGGTGCTGCCGCGCGGGACCGTCGGCCCGGCGGCCAGGTTCGGGTCGGTCACGTCGGGACGCAGCTGGGCGACCAGCATCGCCGGCGTCGGCGCGAGATAGTGCGGATAGACCATCTCGAGGAGCGCCTGCGTGAACCGCGGGAACTCGGCATCCAGCTTCAACTGCACGCGGGCGGCAAGGAAGGCGACGCCTTCGAGCAGCCGCTCCACGTATGGATCCGCCACCTCGAGCCCGTTCATCCCGAGGCGCGCCGCGATTTTGGGAAACTGCTGCGCGAACTCCGCGCCCATCTCGCGCAGATGCTGCAGTTCGACGTTGTAGTGTCGCAGCAGGCGGGGATCCATCACACGGCCCGCTGCGTGAGGAGGTCGGCGATTTCCACGTTGCCCGTCTCCAGGTCGAACCGCGTGCGCACGAGCAGCTCGAGCGGCACCGGCTGCGCCCAGAGGTGGCCGCGGATTTCGACGCCGATCACGTTGTGCCGATCGACGTCGACGTCCATCAACGTGATCACCTGCAGCGTCGAGGGGAGGATGCGCGGCTCGAAGTCGACAATCGCCTGACGGACGGCCCGCGTCAGTTCAGCGGCGTCGAAGGTCGACATCGTCCGGCCGGAGAGCGCCGGCAGGCCGAAGTTGAGCACCGATCGACGGACGAACGGCGCATTCGAGAGGTCGACGTCGGTCTCCAGGCGGATCGTGTTGAACAGCCACGCCAGATCGCGAAGCACCGCCTGCCGCAACTGGCTCTTCGAGAGCAGGCGCATCTCGCGCGGCTCGAGCGTACGATCCGGCGCGTCGTCGGTCAGACGGTCGAGCAGCGACGGCTGCAGTCGGTCGCGCGCGGTGGCGGCGTCGCCCACGGGTCAGACTGCGGCTGCCGGCGCAGCCGCGGAGATCGAGATCGACCGGATCTCCATCAGCGGGATCTCGTCCAGGTCGGTGGCGATGATCCGCTGCCCAAGGCCGAGGTGCGCGTCGTCGGCGACCTGCTGCCAGATCGTCTTGCGACCGAGCACCACCAGAGGGTCGGCGGACTCCTCGGACCCGGCATAGCGCGCCGGGATCAGCGCGACCGATTCACCGCCGTTGTCGAACGCGAAGTGTGCCGGCATCCAGACGAAATCGCGGAGGTCCTCGGGCTGATCGAGGTCGATCCGCGTCAAGCGGGCGAACGGCACCCAGTAGTAGCGGCCGTTGATCACCGCCTCCAGCACCGGGCCGAGTCGCGAATCCGCATCGGCGATCCACTCGAACGGCTTGCCGTCGATGGTGCCGGTGGAGGTGGGCGCCTCTTCGAAAGCGCGGTGCCGCAACGCTTCGGACCGCGCCCGGTCGCCGCTGGAGCCGGTGACGAGCAGCGATTCGATGAGCAGCGCCAGCCAGGGCTCCGGTTCGCCGAAGACCATCGGCGACTTACGGCCGGCGAAAACTTCGGCGCGGATGGCCTCGCACCGCAGCGCCTCGCCGTACATCTGCGCCATCGCCAGCGCGCCCGCGTCGAGCGTGGAGGCCACCTTCAGCTGCGTCAGCGCGCGTTCCCATTGGCCGAGGACGCACAGCAGCTGAAACAGGAACGTGCGCAGCTTCGGGTCCTCCGGGTGTGCCCTGATTTGCTCCTGCAGCCGCGCGAGTGCGGCCGCCGGGTCGCCCTCCCTCAAGCTCCGTTCCGCGGCGTCGGCACTCGAGGTCATCACGACTCGCTCCACTGGTCTTCGAAGGACATGGCGCCGCGGCCCTGGCCGTCGGCGCCCTGGGGTGTGTATTCGACCGAGATCTTGTTGAACGAAAAGGTCACCTGCTCGAGCAGCTCGGACGAGCCGCGCTCGTCGCCTGCTTCGACGGTGAGGCCGGTGACGCGCCCCTGCTCGATGGTGATCTTCAGATACTCGAGCGGGGCGCCGCCCGCCTTGCGCAGCGTCAGGACGGCCTTCGAGATCATCTCGTTGCTGCGCAAGGCCGACATCAAGGCCGTCGACGCGCTGTCCACGCGCTTGACGATCCGCAGATCGTTGATGCTCGCCTTGCCGGACGCGCCGCCGCCGCCGAGCGACGGACGCGCCTGCATGCCCCACGACCATTTCAGGACCTCGATCTCGCCCGAATGATCGCGGTCCTGCGACTCCCCCTTGATCGCGCCGGACTTCGCGCCCTTCACCATCAGGAACATGTCGCCGGCGTCGGCAACGGTTCGTGGATCGGCAACGATCGACATCGTCTGGGCTCCGGCCGCGACCTGGGCTACGCGCTGACGTTCTGAATCACGCTGTAGTTGAACGTGAGGCCGGCGTCGAGCGTGCCGTCCGCCTTCTGCGGCTTGTACTCCATCGTCATTTCGCCGAAGGAGAGCGACACCGATTCGGTCGGCTTGTCGTTGCCGCCCTGGCTCAGTTGCACGCTGCTGACGAACACGGTCTTCAATTTGACCACCAGGTATTCCTGCTGCCCGCCGCCGGCCTTGCGGCAGGTCAGCGTCGCCTCGGGGATGTGCGTGCCGGCGGAGCACGCCTGATACAGCGCCGTCGACGACTTATCCAGTTCGTGCATGAACGAGATGTCGCTGAAGCTGACTTTGCCGGTGCCGCCGCCGGACCCGTACGCAATGTTCGTCGGGTTCGACGCGCCCCAACTCCAGGACAGAATCTCGATCTCGTCCTTGTGGGTCTTGTCCTGCGACTCGCCTTTGATGTCGCCAAGCTTGAGGAAGACGTCAGCAGCCATCGGATTCTCCTGTTCTCACATCCAGGTCAGTGAACGTTGCCGGTACGACGATCAGCTCGCCTTCGCCGACGGCAGCTTCGAGACGAGCCGCAGGGACACCGTCAATCCTTCGAGCTGATAGTGCGGCCGTAAAAAGAACTTCGACGTGTAATACCCCGGGTTTCCTTCGACTTCCTCGACCTGGACCTCGGCGGCGGCGAGCGGCTTCTGCGCCTTGACCGCCTCGGTGGAGTGCGCCGGGTCGCCGTCGACGTATTTCATGATCCAGTTCTGCAGCCAGCGCTGCATGTCCTGTCGCTCCTTGAACGACCCGACCTTGTCGCGCACGATGCACTTCAGGTAATGCGCGAACCGGCAGCACGCGAACAGGTACGGCAGCCGCGCCGCCAGGTTGGCGTTGGCCGTCGCGTCGGGATCGTCGTACTCCTGCGGCTTCTGCAGCGACTGGGCGCCGATGAACGCCGCGAAGTCCGAGTTCTTGCGATGCAGCAGCGGCATGAACCCGTTCTTCGCCAGTTCGGCCTCGCGACGGTCGCTGATCGCGATCTCGGTCGGACACTTCATATCGACGCCGCCGTCGTCGGTGGGGAACGTGTGCGTCGGCAGCCCTTCGACGGCACCGCCCGACTCCACGCCGCGGATGCGCGAGCACCAGCCGTACAGCTTGAACGAGCGGTTGATGTTCACCGCCATCGCGTACGCCGCGTTCGCCCAGGTGTAACGATTGTGATCGGCGGCGCCGGTATCCTCCTCGAACGCGAACTCCTCGACCGGGTTGCTCTTCGCGCCGTACGGAAGACGCGCCAGGAATCGCGGCATCGCCAGGCCGATGTAACGCGCGTCCTCGGATTCGCGCAGTGACCGCCAGCCGGCATACTCCGGCGTCTGGAAGATCTTGGTCAGATCGCGTGGATTCGACAGCTCCTGCCACGACGCCATCTGCATCACCGTCGGCGACGCCCCGGCGATGAATGGACAGTGGGCGGCGGCGGCAATCTTCGACATTTCTCCGAGCAGTTCGACGTCCGGCGGCGTATGGTCGAAGGCGTAGTCGCCGACCAGGCACGCGAACGGCTCGCCACCGAACTGGCCGTACTCCGCCTCGTAGATCTTCTTGAACAGCGGGCTCTGGTCCCACGACACGCCCTTGTAGCGCTTCAGCGTGTTCTTGAGATCGGTCTTGCTGATGTTCATGAAGCGGATCTTCAGCATCTCGTCGGTCTCGGTGTTGTTGACGAGATGGTGGAGTCCGCGCCAGGCGGCTTCGAGCTTCTGGAACTCCTCGTGGTGGAGGATCTGATTCACCTGCTCCGTCAGCTTGCGATCCAGCTCGGCGATCATCGCTTCGATCGACTTGACGACGTCGTCACTGATCAGCGCCGTCTGCGACAGCGCCTGTTCGGCCAGCGTCCGGACGGCGCGTTCGACCGCGTCCTTGGCTTCATCGGTCTTCGGCCTGAACTCCTTGCGCAGGAGCGAATCGAAGTCCGAGACCTCGGCGCCAACGAGCGCCGACTGCGGATCCTGTTGGAGATTCGGGTCTGACATCTGTTTTCTCCTGGAAACCTAGGACGCCGTCTCGGGTTTGGGCGCGGTGGCAAGGGTCCGCAGCAGCGTGGGATCCTGCAGCAGCCTGGCGACGAGTTCCTCGGCGCCGCTCTTGCCGTCCATGTAGGTGATGAGATTGGAGAGCTGCTGCCGCGCTTCGAGCAGTTTGCGCAGCGCGTCGACCTTGCGCGCGACCGCGGCCGGCGAGAAGTCGTCCATGCTCTCGAACGTGATCTCGACGTTCAGGTTGCCGTCGCCGGTCAGCGTATTCGGCACCTGGAACGCCGCGCGCGGCTTGAGCGCCTTCATCCGGCTGTCGAAATTGTCGACGTCGATCTCCAGGAACTTGCGATCCTCGACCGGCGGCAACGGCTCGGCGGGCTTGCCCGACAGATCCGCCAGCACGCCCATGACGAAGGGGAGCTGAATCTTCTTCTCGGCGCCGTACAGCTCGACGTCGTACTCAATCTGCACCCGCGGAGCACGGTTGCGCGCGATGAATTTCTGACTGCTCGACTTCGCCACGAAACACCTCCTGAAGAACCGGGACCCGGAGCGCCGATACGACCCCTGGACGCGCCGCCTACTGACCTGACTTCACACCGCCGACGATTTGCGCCTGCGCCACGGCGTCGGGCGCGATGTCGGCCAGCACTTCGAGAAAACTCTTGGCAACGAGCCGCTTCGCGCGGTCGAGGATCAGAGGCACCGGGCTCGACGGCTCGTACTGCTGGAAGTACGCCGACACGGCCTCGAGCGCGCGCAGCGCATCCTGTCTCGTCGTAATCGTGCTGCCAACCATGATCGGCCCCTGCGGCGTCGCCGCTTCCTGAGGAGCGCTCTCAGGCGGCGCGTCGGCCTTCTCGACGTGATCGTGGCCGCGCCTGGTGCGTTCGGCCTTGAGCAGGCTCTCCATGCGTGCCAGCGCGGTCGCCAGCGGGTCGAAACTCGGGACCGACTCGGAACCGCTCGCCTCGAGCGTCGCCACCTCGATGCGGCGCAACGCCGCCAGCGCGGCGACCACCGCCTCGTGCTCCTGCACCAGGTCGTCGACCGCCATGTCGGCGAACGCCGCGGTCACCCGATCCTTTTCCGGCGCGACTTCCCCTTTCGGCAGCGGCAGGACGCCGTTGGCGATCTCGACGTCGCGCAGCGAAACGGTGCCGTGCACGCGGCTGATCACGATCGGCTGGCGACGGAGCGCGTCGACGATCGCGAACGGATCGGCAAAGCAGTTCAGCGCGCTGCGGCGCAGAATGCCGTCACCATCGACGAGCGGATAGAGATCCGCCGGATAGCGCTCGAACCACTGGCCGGCGACGTCGAGGGTGTGAAGAAAAGGGAGCAGGCCGTCGGTCCGCAGCAGCGAAGCACCGAGATGGGCGAGCGCGCGCAGGTCCTTGCTCTTGACGAGCGCCTCGCCCGCCTTCGCGCGCACCTGCTTCCAGTCCGGCCACGTCGGTTCCGAACGGTCCTTCGCCTGACCGAACTCCCTGAGCGGGGCCGACTGGCCAAAGACGCGGAACGCGTCGACCGCGGCCAGCGCCACCGTGTCTTCCAGGTTCTCGCCGCACGGTCGATCCGCGGCGATCGGCTCGACCAGCGCCTCCTCGATCACACTCGACAACTCGACACCTTTCCCCGCTATAACGCCGGGAAACCAACGGGCGAACACGTTGCGGCCGGAAGACGAAGCAGGATTCTACCGACCTGACCTCAAAAGTCAAAAACAATACGCCGCCGGTGACACGCGCGTGTCACGAAAACGCTTCGACCACGAGCACGGTCACGTTGTCCGGTGCGCCGGCGTCCAGCGTCGCGTCGATCAGACCGTGCACCGCGGCGTCGATGTCCTGCCGCATCCACTGTTCGATGCACGTCTCGTCGACGACACGGGTCAGCCCGTCCGAGCACAGCAGGAACCGGTCGCCCGGCGCGACCCGCTCCCGGAACACATCGAGCGTCAGCGTCGGTTCGGCGCCGACGGCGCGAGTGATGGTATTCGAGTGGTGGCCGTTCGCCGCCGGTGCGGCCTCGTCCGGCGCGTGATCGCGCGTCAATTGCCGCAACTGACCGTCGCGCACCCGGTAGGCGCGGCTATCACCCGCCCACAGCACGGCGCACCGTGTGCCTCGCGTCAGCAGCGTGACGACGGTGCTGCCACACCGCACGTCCTCGGTGGCCTGTTCCGCCGCTCGAACCAGGTGGCTGTTGACCGCCTGGATCCGCTCGGCGACCGAGGCGATGAGATCCTCGAACCCGGCGTCGGGCAGAACATCCGCGAGCGCATCGCAGACCATGCGGCTGGCGACGTCGCCGTCGCGGTGGCCACCGAGTCCGTCGGCCACCGCCCACAACCCCACGTCCGCTCGATCGATGAAGCAGTCCTGATTGACCGATCGCTGCCGTCCGACGTCGGTCGCGCCGGCCGAGCGATATCGCGGCGGCGTCGCCTCACTGGACGGCAGGAGCTCGAGCGGCTGCGGGGCGCGAACGTCCGTGGTCACGCCGTGCCACGCGCGATCGCTCCACGACCCGTCGAGCATCGCCGCAAAGCTCTCGGGCCGCGGCAATCCCTTCGTGATCAGGCAGCTCGGTTCGACGAACGACGATCCGTCGGTCCACCAGAGCGAGAGCGGGTCGAACAGCGACGTCAGGTGCTGCGACAGAATCTGCTCGAAGGCGGTCGTCAGATCCGGGCTCACGGCCAGCGGGATCCGCCAATCGGTTCCCCGCCCGGCGTTCAAGCCGGCGAGCGCCGCCATGTCGAGCGCGAACGACGGCTGCGCCGCCAGCGTCTGGAGGTCGAGCCCGAGCTGATCGACGCTGCGATCGAACGCGTCGAAGTCGATCTGCGCCGCTTCGAGCGTGGCCAGCAGCAGCCGCTGGCCGTTGTCGAAGAACGTTTGTCCAACGGTCGACAACGACACCGGGCTGACGTTCTGCGGCAGTTCGGCGACGATCGTCAACGGAAAGTAGCGGCCGACGCGATCGACGCTCGGCACCATGAGACCGGCGACCGGCGACGGACCGAGTGCGCCCGGCGCACAGACGAACCGCCACGCGGGGCTGGTCAGGTAGACGTTCAGCCAGGCGTCACCGAGCGCAATCCGGCTCTCGGTGAGACACTCCTGCAGCCAGGCGTCCCACGTCGCGACGAACGGGTCCGACACGCGGCGGCGCAGAAAGTCGCCGTGGCTCGGCAGCTTTCCGTAAAACCCGACTTGTGGTTGCGCGCTCATTGCCGTGATGCAGCGACCGGCGTTACGACGAGCAGCGGAACTGCCGAACGTCCCGCGCGCCGAACGGGTTCCGGATACTCTGGGCCTCGATCGCGGCGCGCGCTTCGTGCGCGCCGAGCCTGAACGTCGCGACGTACCGAACGTCCGACTCGCGGTGCATCTCGGCCGCGTCGAGCAGGCGGAACACCGCCCACGGGCCAGTGAACACGCTATTCGGACGACCGCTGGCATCCTCGATCGTCGCCGCGGCGACTCCCGGCATCGGTCCCGGCCACACCGCCGGCAGCGCGCGCTCTGGGCCGTGCCGGTTCTCGAACATCTGTCCCTCCAGTTCGATCTGGAACCTCGATGCCGTGGTGTCGAGGTAGGTCATCGTCACGTTGAAACGCACCTCGGCGACCTGCGAATTCGACCGGAAAAACGTTTCGCGTATGCGTTCCGCCGCTTCGAACTGGCGCAGCATCGCCACCGAGCCGCCGACGGCGGCGCCGGACGCGTCGTTGCGCCATGCCCATGGGGACCGCGAGGTGTCGACCAGGTCCTTGAGCTCCATCTGGAAGAAGCGGTCGAAGACGCCGCCGTAGCCGAACATCCGACCGAAGTCGGCGAGCGGTACGTCGGTCGCGCTCGTCGCCACGAACGGATACCGGCCTTCGACGACGAGGCTGCACTCGCGCGCGACATCCTGTTGATACCGGCTCTCGAGAGTCGTGCGGGCGCCGCCCCGCACCGCGGCGGTGGCGCTGTCGGCGACTTCGTTCACCACCGCGGCCACGCTCGGCGGCAGCGCTGACGCATCCTGCTTCAACTGGTTCGCACTCTCGCCGACCGACGCAATCGCCTGCGGGTTGGTCGGCGACTGCTCCCCCACGCCGCCGCCGAGGGGAGCCATCTTCTGCTGGAGCTGCTGCAGCCGCTGGATGATCGCGTCGATCGGCGCATTGCCCTTGTCGCCCGCCAGCAGCCGATGGATCGGGTCGAAGTGCGCGGTGATCTTCGCGCCGGGAACAACGGCGGGCGTCGCCGCGGCCGTGACCCCGCGAATGGACGGCACGCTCGGCAGCGGCACGCCGAGAATCGCGTTCGGCTTCGCCGGCTCCGCCGGCTTGACGATGTACGTGTTGTCGTCGACCACCTTCAACAATCCGCGCAGCGGCGACGTCGGGCCACTGAGGATCGCCAGGTTGTCTTTGGCGTCGTCGACCGATTGCGCGCGCACCGGCTGGATGTCGCTGACGATGCGATCCCACTGGGCGATGTACTCGTCCTCGTAGAGGCCGACGAAACGCCCGAACAGCCCCGCACGATTGAGCTGCGGCGCATCGTCGCCCCACACCCATTTCTCGCTCGCCAGCTGGCTGACGAGCTGATCGATGCCTTTCTGGGTGATCTCCTGAAACACCGGCTTGGTGAAGATGCTCGGCACCGGTTCAGACCAGCTCGCGCGGCTGCGGCGTCTGAGTACCTTCTCGGTGCCGAGGCCGGAGGCGTTATCGAGCCGCAGCGCCCGTCCGGTGTCGTCGGCATACGCGATGCGCACGTAGCGATAGAGGAGCCCGGCCGGCTCGGCCTGCTTCAGCGTGCTCCGCGCCTGCGCTACCAGCGTCGCGTCGATCGTCACCGGCGCCAGCGACGCGCTGTTTGCCAGCAGGCTGTGGAAGTGCTTCTTGACGGCGGCAAGACGTTCCGGATCGGACGCGTACGCCGCTTCCCACTCCAGGTTCGCCATCGTCTCGAGCTGGCTCTTGTCGAGATGCCGGCTGTCCTGCAGCATCAAGTAGGCCTTGAGGTACGGGTAGAGTCGCTCCGGCGCGGCGGCGTATTGATGCAGCCGATCGGCGAAGCGCGCCGCCACCTGCGGCAGCATCGTCCCATCGAGCTCACGCGAATAGGCATCGCGCGCGGCGCTCCCGAGCGCGGCGCCCTGGAACAGTCCCCAGCGCATCGACCAGGGCGCACCGTCGCTGTAGCGGTTCGCGGCATCGACGACGGCGCGCACGCGCTCGAGCCGCGGCAGCGCGTCCTCGAGCGACGGCGCTGCCGACGCCGGCGGCACACCGCGCAGCGCCGCGACGTCGGCGTCGACCGATGCGACGTATGACAGGTTGCGCCGGTAGCTCACCGTCAGCACGATCGCGCCGACGACGGCGAGCGCGATCGCGGCGGCGTAGGCACCCAGTTGCGCCGCCGCCTTCTGCATCTCGAGACGCCGATTGACGCCGGCGATGCCCGACTCCGGCAGCAGGACGTCCTTGAGCAGCCGCTCGAGGAAGTACGCCTTGCCGCGCCCCGACGGCGCCACCGCTTCCGGCGCCACCGCGAAGCGGCGCCCGATCGCGCCGAGCAGCCGATCGATCGGCGTCCCCTCCTGGGTGCCGCTCGTGAAGTAGACGCCGCGCAGCAGGATCGATTGATCGAACCGCGTCCCCGCGAACACGTCGGTGACGAACGACGACAGCGATTCGCGCAGTGCCGACAACTGCTGCGGGAACCCGAACACGCGCGTCCGGCGCCGCACGTCGCGATCGTCTTCGATGCGTTCGAAGACGCCGGCATTCAGGCGGGCGATCAGCGCGTCGAAGTCGCCGGGGAACGCGCGGACGCTCTGGCCGGTCTGCGTCTCGTCGATGGAGAAGGTCACTCCGAACACCTGCGCCCGCGCCTGCTGATTCAGCTCGTCGAAGTACTCGGTGAAACCGGCAATCAGGTCGCACTTCGTGACCATCAGGTAGACGGGGAGCTGCATGCGCAGCTCGCGATTCAGCTCGTTCAACCGGCGGCGCGCCTTCTCGGCGTAATCGCCGGTCGTACCGCCGGTCATCAAGTCGTCGGCGGTCACCGTCAGAATCACGCCGTTCAGCGGCCGGCGGCGGCGATGCTTGCGGAGCAGCGCCAGGAACTCGGTCCAGCCACGGCTGTCGGCTGTCGCATCGGAATCCTGCGTCGTCCAGCGGCCCGCCGTGTCGAGGAATACCGCCTCGTCGGTGAACCACCAGTCGCAGTTCCGCGTCCCGCCGACGCCGCGCAGCGCCCCCTTGCCCGTCCGCTGGTCGAGCGGAAAATTGAGGCCGGAGTTGACCAGGGCCGTCGTCTTGCCCGAGCCCGGCGCACCGATGAAGACATACCAGGGCAGCTCGTACAGGGTGTGTCCGCTGCGCCGCTTCTGCTTCAGCACGCCGATCGACTGCTCGAAACGCTCCCGGAGCTGGAGCATCTCGGCGGTCGGCTTCTCGGCGTCGCTTGCCTGCTGCACCACGGCAGCCGCGAGCTTGTCGCTCGCACGCGCCGCACGCAGCCGCTTCAGCGCCAGCGACGTCGCCCACGCGAGCACGACGAGCGCCATCACGATCAGCCGCGCGGTTACCGACCCGAGTACCTGGTAATCGGCGATGGAGATGTAGGGGCCGCCGAACCAGATGAACAGCCCGAGGCCCAGCAGTCCAACGACGATCAACACGACGCGCAGCTTCAGCAGGCGCATCATGTCAGGCTCCGCTCACGTGGATGATCTCCACCCGCCGGTTGCGCGCGCGGTTCTCGGCCGTCGACGGCGGGAGGAAGCGCGGCTGCGACGAGCCGACGCCGGTCCATTGCACGCGCGACGGGTTCTGCAGCCGTGCCTGGAGCATCCGGCTCACGCTGACGGCGCGTTCACGGGAGAGATCGAAGTTGTCCTTGTATCGCAGCGACTGGAGCGGCTGATCGTCGGTGTGCCCGACGATGAGGACGCGGCCGGGCACGCGGTCGATCGCGCTGGCGACCTGCTGGAGCGTCGTTTCGTAGGCGCGGTTCACCGTCGCGCTGCCCGACGCAAACAGGTCGTTGCCGAGCAGCGTGACCACGGTCCGGCCGCCCTGTTCCTCCACCTTGACGGTACCGCGGCTTTCCTCGGGCTGGAGCAGCTGCTTCAGCGTCGGCCCCGCCACCGCTGGCGGGACCGCCGGCGCCGTGAACCGATCGACGCCGATCCCTGCCAGCGCGGTCTTGACCGGCCCGACGGCGGTGCCGAGCCACGAATAGTACACGGCGAAGGTAACGGTGAGGATCGCCAGCGCTGCCGCACCAACGACCCACCACGGGACGTAGCGAATCAGCGGATTGCGGCGGTCCTCGACGCCGCGCCATTGCGGCGACAGCTCGGTCGGCGGGGCGCCGCGAAAAGAACGAATCCGGCGATAGAGCGCCTGCTGCACGTCCGCCAGCTGCGCGTAGCCTCGCTCGCGCACCTGGTATTTCCCGGCGAAGCCGAGCGCGATGCACAGGTAGAGCAGCTCCATCAGATCGATGTGACGACCCGGGTTGTCCCAGATGCGTTCGAGCATGTCGAAGAACTTCTCGCCGCCGTAGGCCTCGCCGTAGAACGCGAGCAGCAGCGTCTGTTGGCTCCATTCGCTGTGACTTCCCCACGGCGTCGACAACACCGCTTCGTCGAACGCCGCGCACAGCGCATACCGGGCGGCGGTGATCACCTCCGCCGCGACGCCGGCCGCTCGCGCCCGTTCGTCGAATCGCCGGACGTCGTCCAGCACCAGCCGCCGCAGACCCGCCACGTCAGGGGCAGAGATGGTGTTCCGCATCTGCCCGGCGAGAAGCAGCAATCCGCTTCCCGCGTTCACCAGTGGATTGAGTCCGGCGCCTCCGACGTCGCCGCGCCGCGGCGGGAGCGGAGGTTCTGCGGCCGCGGCGGGCCGCGACGTCGGGCCGGGAAAG